>Ga0134125_10000167_pt1 | contig 96455 bp, 97 predicted proteins | sample KB31751_FD_96464 | JGI IMG/M metagenome (GOLD analysis project Ga0134125, IMG submission 96464) | Terrestrial soil microbial communities with excess Nitrogen fertilizer from Kellogg Biological Station, Michigan, USA - KB3-175-1 | ecosystem: Environmental > Terrestrial > Soil > Unclassified ... | reverse complement strand
AATATGAGGTTTTTTTTCCAATTTAACTAATTGATTATGAGTTTAATATACGAAAAAGAAATCACATTTGCAAGTAAATAATTGATTATCAGTAACTTAATCCTTAACTTAATGACATTGGGCCTTAGTCACAAGCCGGTATCCGCTCCCATCCTTAACGCAAAGCAAGTAACCAGGTAAATGAAAATCAAGTTTTAACCGTCTTACTGCTTATCCAAAAGTTATTATAACCCAAGCCCACCTGTATGTCGATCAGTTCCTGCTGGAGCATTTCGAGCACTGCCAGGAAATTGTAAATGAAATGCACCTTATTTTCCGACTGGCCGGCGATGGCTTTAAAATCCATCATTTTATTGATCTTCAACAGGTCTTCTATCGCCTTCTTCTGCTGCTCAATGGTGTACGGGTATTGTGTCACCGTATGCGTTACTTCCTCGCTGCGGTTAATGTAACGCTTCATCAGCCGGTCGTAAACCAGCATCAGTTTATACAGGTTAATATCCGCAAGTTCCTCGCCGGGCAGCGCAATCACATCGGCCTGTTCAATATCGGCTTTGATATTTCCGCGCTTTTCCTGCATAAAGCGCTCGTCTTCAAAAGGGTGCAGCTCTTCGCATACCTGCTTGAATTTTTTATACTCGATCAGTTTCCTGATCAGTTCTTCTCTGGTATCGGCCCCATCGCCACCCTCCTCGGCCTCGTGCCGCGGCAGCAGCATTTTTGCCTTTATGCGCATTAAGGTAGCCGCCACAAAAATAAACTCGCTGGCCACCTCCATGTTCAGGATGGTCATTTGATGAATGTAGTTCAGAAAGTCATCGGTGATGCGGGCGATGGGGATATCATGGATTTCCAGCTCGTCCCGCTCGATAAAAAAAAGGAGCAGGTCGAACGGGCCTTCGAATTGTGGTAACTTAATTTCGAAACTTTCTTCGGTCATGTATGTTCCTCAAAAATAAAACGAAAAGAGCATAAAACGTTGAAAGCGCTGTAAATGTTCAAAAGCTCTATGACGCGACAGTGTAATAGTCGCAGCGATTAGGAGGCTCCTCCAAGCGTTTGTCAAAATGAATAATTTATAACGGGTTCTGATTAGCGCATTTCGTTAAGCTGCTTATCGATATCTTCGTTGCTCATAGGAGTTTTAATCATCCCGCGTAACGATGCGACATTAGGAGATTTCAACAACTTTATGAGTTTTAACTCCTCCATATCCAATAATAGCTTATAAGCTTTTTGATTTTTCAATTGAATGACAACCGTATCCATATATTTTCGTTAGAGCAAAACAAATATATCATTATTGTTTTATTTTATTGTTGCAAGGAATTGCTTTATTGATCAAGTCAGAATTCGATTGACACTGAATATATTGAAAAGTTGATACCTGTTTTTAGGAATAATTGCCTTCTTTTGTAAATTAAATCATTTATTAATGTCAATGCAGGTACCGGCGGGAAATCTATTACAGACGATCAATTACCCGTCCGATCTAAAAAAACTTAACGCCGACGAACTGAAACAGGTTTGCCAGGAACTGCGCCAGTATATTATCGACATCGTATCGGTAAACGGCGGCCATTTTGCGGCCAGCCTGGGCGTAGTTGAGCTTACCGTTGCATTGCAATATGTATTGAATACGCCTTACGATCAGTTAGTTTGGGACGTTGGCCACCAGGCATACGGCCATAAAATACTGACCGGCCGCCGAGCCGACTTCCACACCAACCGCGTGTATAAAGGGATGAGCGGGTTTCCGAAGCGTTCTGAAAGCGAATATGATACTTTTGGCGTCGGTCATTCATCTACCTCCATCTCGGCGGCATTGGGCATGGCGGTGGCATCGCGCTATAAAGGAGAGCTGGACAGGCAGCATGTCGCTGTTATCGGCGACGGCGCTATGACGGCAGGCATATCTTTTGAAGCCCTGAACCATGCAGGAATAGAAAACACCAACCTGCTGGTGATATTGAACGACAACAATATGTCGATAGACCCGAACGTGGGCGCATTAAAAGACTATTTAACGAATATTACTACCTCCAAGCCGTATAACCGCTTTCGTGATGACATCGCACATATTCTTTCGAAATTATCGGCTATCGGCCCCGACGCCTATAAAATAGCGCAGAGCATTGAAAAAAGTATTAAAGGAACGCTGCTAAAAAGAAGCAACTTTTTTGAAGCGCTTAAATTCAGATACTTCGGCCCTATTGACGGCCACGATGTGGACCACCTGGTGCGGGTGCTGAACGACCTGAAGCGTATACCAGGGCCCAAGCTGCTGCATTGCATCACAGTAAAAGGCAAAGGGTATGCCCTTGCCGAAAAAGACCAGACCAAATGGCACGCGCCGGGGTTGTTTGATAAAATAACCGGCGAAATAAAAAAATCAAAGTCGGACAAGCCGCAGCCGCCGAAATACCAGGATGTATTTGGGCACACCATCATCGAGCTGGCCGAGCAAAACCCTAAAATAATGGGCATTACCCCGGCCATGCCGTCGGGGTGCTCGCTTAACCTGATGATGAAAGCCATGCCCAGCCGCGCGTTTGACGTTGGGATTGCCGAGCAGCACGCTGTAACATTTTCGGCAGGCCTGGCTACGCAGGGCCTGGTGCCCTTTTGCAACATCTACTCCAGCTTTATGCAGCGGGCTTACGACCAGGTGATTCATGATGTAGCCATACAAAACCTGAACGTAGTGTTTTGCCTGGACCGGGCTGGCGTTGCCGGCGCCGACGGGGCGACACATCACGGCGCTTATGACCTGGCTTACATGCGCTGCATACCCAACATGACGGTTTCGGCGCCGATGAACGAGGAGGAATTGCGTAACCTAATGTTTACCGCCCAGCAAGACGATATGGGTCCGTTTGTGATACGCTACCCGCGCGGCAACGGCGTGATGATTGACTGGCAGCGGCCCTTCAAAGCGATAACTGTAGGCAAAGGGCGTAAAATATGCGACGGCGAAGACGTAGCTGTGCTATCCATCGGGCATATCGGCAACGAAGTGGTTAAAGCTTCAGCCGAATTAAACGCCGAAGGTTATTACCCGGCGCATTACGACCTGCGGTTTGTAAAGCCGCTGGACGAGGCGCTGCTGCACGAGGTATTTAAGAAATTCAACAAGATCATTACCGTTGAGGACGGCTGCCTGGAAGGCGGTATGGGAAGCGCGGTACTGGAGTTTATGGCCGCCCACAATTACAGCTGCCAAGTTGTACGTTTGGGCATACCCGACCACGTGATTGAACATGGCGAACAGCCTGAACTATGGGCCGAATGCGGTTATGATGCGCAGCATATCGCGGCGCAGGTCAGAAGCCTGGGCATTAAGCGGGGTAAGCATATTATTGCGAGCTGAGCGATTAGTTATAGGGAGTGGATATGCCCCGTGCGTACAGATGACGTAAATGTCCATGACTTTTCCGGGTTGCAAAATTTTAATATCTCAACCGGGATGCTTCGTCGGCAAATTGTGTTGAAATTGTCGTGGGGCAGATTTCTAAATTAATTATCCTTTACAAAACGAAGCGACGCACGGTTCAGGGTACCATCAAAAAAATGATTTACCTGGGTTTGCAAGGGCGCTACCGAAAAGTTTAAAGGGATATAGACGTTTATGCCATCGGTCTCTATTAAAAAAAATGCCTGTTGCCCTGCATATAAAAATGCATTGGCACCCTGGCTATATACACCCGCTGGGTATGCATTAAAACCAAGCTGATTGTTACCGTTTGTGCCCGTCCAACCGGTCGTCGACATAAATTCGAGGGCAACGGCATTGTTTACTCCGTAATCGGTTAGATCCAGCTTTGTACCGCCGAGGCCCGAAAGCATCTTGTTATAATCGTCAGCCGTGGGCACACGCCAGCCCGATGGCAGACTTATGGCCTGGGCCTCCGCATATGTATAAAGCTTACCCAGCACCGGGTCGTTCGTGGCACTGTTATTATAGTTTGCACCGCCGGTACCGTTGTAATTTACTGCCGTCCAAGTTTGACTTCCTATTTCAACCGTGCTGTAGGTGGTACCGTTTATCACTACGGTTTTTGATTGCCCTTGTTGGGGCTGGGGGTTGCTTTTTTTTGAACATGCGCTAACTGCAGTTACTATTATGAGGGCCAGGCCAATTGTTTTCTTCATCATGCAATGTTAATTGCCGGGTAATTTAACTAACTTAAAAGTAAGTTCAAAATTTAAAGAAAAAATGAGCAAATGGCATTGTATTTTTTCACTAAAATCCAGCAGCTTGATTTGTTTTAAAAGCAAAAAGGGGTGTATTTAATGCGTCTTATAACTGGCTATATCGTTATATAACTCGCGGAACGAGCTGCGAAGGCCGATGGTGAGCATGGCCGTTCTATCATGGAAAGAGGTATTTTTTTCATCCCTGAATAATCCGCCCAGTTCGATCCTTAAGTTATATTTTGGGTTAAGCAAGTATGCCACCTTGCCTTCAACGTAAACCATATTGGTGGTTATTCCCTGGCCCATGTAGTTGCCATATACCCTCGCGGGGATGGTATATACTTTAAAAATATCCTTGCCGTAGTTTATGCCGGGCACATCCAGGCAATAGTAGCCCAGGTCGGTTTCGCCGCTGAAATCGAACCGTTTGTACGAGTAATTTAACAGGCCAACGAGCTCCCTGAAATTGGCTCCCCAGGGGTGTGCCAGGGGCTCGCCGTTATTGGAATAATTTTCGATGACCGACCGCGCCGAGTAGGTGTACGGCTTAACATTGTTGGTCTCGATCAGGAAATTTAAATTTTTGACGGCAAATAAATGGGTACCCCTCAAACCCAACTGGTAACCGTTTTTATTATCGACCGCGCCGTTGTTCGAGAAAAAATCGACAAAGTGAAATTCGTTCAGCATAAACTGGCCGTATGCCATAAGACCGTCGCTTATCTTGTATTTCGCGGTAAAACCGAGCAGCGATTTATCGGGGTCGTCGGCCGAGTTGTTAACCGGCTTCATGAAAATGAGCGGATTGATATAGTTGAGGTCGAAGGGCCGTTTCTGGCCGTTATCATCGGTAAAAAATCCGGTGATATTTTCGAAAAAGCCGATAGAGATGCGGTTGCTCACATTCCAGTCGAGGTAATGAAAAACGCCGAATTTACGGCGTGCATAACCGAATTGGGAAGTCATCGCCGGGTCGTCCATATCCGTCCACATGGCCATGTATCGCACATTGCCCAGCGTGCCGGTGAGCTTAAAAAACAGGTACGGCGAGGAGTAATCCGACAATAACAACGACCGGTAACCATCACCTATAAAGGTTTTGTCGCGACCGGCGGAGATATTTAAAAACTTTACAGGTGTATAGGAGGCCACGGCAGTGACGTACGACCAATCATACTCGTTTGCGCCCTGAGCCTTCGCATAAGCCTGTCCCGGAACGATCCCCACCTGGGTGATATAAGTGGATAAATAGTTGGGCACTATGGCAGCGCTTTGATAGCCGCTGGCATAATATGAAAACTTGTCGCCGATATTGCCCCCGATCTGCACACCGAGCGAGGCAATATGGGTAGCAAGGCTGTTTGAAAAATCGTTTCCAACGGTAAAATCAGGTAACAGATCGGCGTAAAATGCCGACCCTGGGTTTTTAATATCTATTAAATGTTCGGTAAATAACTTTCGGTATCCCCAGCTATGCGAAGCGCTATCGAATCCATAATTCATTAACGAATCATATCGGCGGTTTAACAATGAATCACTAAAAAATGGTTTTAGCGAAGTATGCTCACGCGTTTTTGTGGAATACAGGTCGGGGTTAAATTTTTGAGAAAACTGATAGGAATACGGCATGTACGATTGCGGATACGCAACGCAGGCTATCGATAATAAAAATAGAATGCTAAATACTTTTTTCATAAGGTAGATGAAAATTTAACGCCTATTCAAAATAGTTATGCGTTTTGAATCCGCCCTTTCTCAAATAATCATCTCTTTTTACAAGATTCAGGTCGGATTGGATCATATCGTTCAATAAAGCCTGCAAATCATATTTAGGCGTCCATCCTAATTTTTCCTTCGCTTTGGTGGCGTCGCCTATCAGCAATTCAACCTCGGTCGGCCTGAAATAGGCTGGATCGATCTTCACCACGGTTTGTCCCAGTTTTAAATCGTCATTCAGTCCAAGCTCCTGCACTTTCTCCTGATCGATATCAATGATCACACCACGCTCTTTCTCGTCCCTGCCGCTAAATTCAACATCGATGCCCAGCTCGTCAAAAGCCATCTTTATAAAACTCCTGACCGTGGTGGTCACCCCGGTTGCAATAACAAAATCTTCGGGTTCATCCTGCTGCAGCATCAGCCACATCGCCTCGATATAATCTTTGGCATGCCCCCAATCGCGCTGGGCCGACAAATTGCCCATATAAAGGCAATCCTGCAGCCCCATGGCAATACGGCAGGCAGCCCGGGTAATTTTACGCGTTACAAAGGTTTCTCCCCTTACGGGACTCTCATGATTAAACAATATCCCGTTGCAGGCATACATGTTATAGGCTTCGCGGTAATTCACGATGATCCAATAGCCATACAATTTAGCTACCGCATAGGGCGACCGCGGGTAAAACGGCGTTTTTTCGCTTTGCGGCACTTGCTGCACCAGGCCATATAATTCGGACGTGGAAGCCTGGTATATCCTTGTTTTTTTTGAAAGGCCGAGCAGCCTCACAGCTTCAAGGATACGCAGGGTACCGATGCCGTCGGCATTGGCTGTATATTCGGGTGTATCAAAGCTCACCTTCACATGGCTTTGCGCCGCCAGGTTATAAATTTCATCGGGCTGTATTTCCTGCACCAGCCTGATCAGGTTGGTTGAGTCGGTAAGATCGCCGTAATGCAGCCTGAACTTAACATGGGGGTCGTGCGGATCGTGATAGAGGTGATCTATCCGGTCGGTGTTAAAGGATGATGACCTTCTTTTTATACCGTGTACAAAATATCCTTTTTTAAGTAAAAATTCGGCTAAGTAGGCTCCGTCCTGGCCGGTAACCCCCGTTATTAAAGCTGTTTTCATTGATTGCTACGGTACCAGTCTGCAATATTATCCAATTTAATTGTAAAAGTGCGTATGCGCAATCCGGAATCAAGGATCGCGTTTAAAAATTAATGGCTGCCAGGAGGCACCTATGCAGCCTTTTGCTACTTTATTTATGCTATAAACACGCGACTCCGCTGGAGTCGTGGACTCAAAGTCGCAATAGTTCAGGCAAAACAACCTGTTTATAGCAATATAATGTGTTGCATTAACGGCACCAGCGCATCCTGTTTTAAACGCGGTTCCCTGACCCGGAATACTTTTTCGTTTGGCGCCGCCAGATTACATTATTCGCACACCTGTGTAATAACAATGCTATACAACATTTGCTGAATTAGTAGTAATTTGACCGCCGAAAATTTATATTCTCATGAAAAAAATATTCCTTTCATGCACGTTATTGCTTTTTGCGACTGCGCTATTTGCACAGGATGTACAAAAAGCGATCTTCTATAAAGTCTCGTTCCCCAACGCGGTACACCATGAGGCAGAAATTGTGATGACCATTCCCCAGTCGCCAAGCCGGGCATTCCGGGTGCGGATGAGCCGCTCATCAGCCGGCCGTTATGCCACACACGAGTTTGGGAAAAACGTTTATAACGTGCGGGCCACGGACGTAAGCGGAGCAAAGCTCGATTTGAAACAGGTTGAAGGGGATGTGTATGAGGTAGGAAACGATCATCCCGAAACGGTATTGATCCATTATACATTGTTTGGCAACTGGACCGACGGCACGTATGCCAGCATCGACCCCAGCCATGCGCACCTCAATATGCCGGCTGTGTTTATGTGGGTGCCCGGCCTCGAAAAACGCCCTGTTAAATTTGAATTTAACGATCTGGACAAATACGGCTGGAAAGTAGCCACGCAACTCAAAAATGAGGGCGCCAATATTTACAGCGCGCCGGATATGCAGTATATGATGGACAGCCCTACCGAGCTTTCGGACTTTAAAGAGACCAGCTGGATGGTGACTAATACCAATGGCAAAAAAGAAAAAATAAATCTGACCGTGCACTCTGACGACCCGCAGCCGGTGATCGATAATTTTGGAAAACTGGTGCAAAAAATGGTGCTGGAAGAAAAAGCGGTGTTCGGCGAACTGCCAACCTACGACTATGGCGAATACACTTTTTTAGACGATGTTTACCCAACCACTTCGGGCGATGGCATGGAGCACCGCAACTCCACCTGCATCGTTCAGCCGATAAACAAAGTGGAAGGCAACGAAGTAAGGCTTTTGAGCACATTCTCGCACGAGTATTTTCATAGCTGGAACGTAAAGCGCATTCGCCCAAAATCATTGGAGCCGTTTAACTTTGAGCATGCGAACATGAGCGGCGAGCTTTGGTTTGCCGAGGGCTTTACACAATATTATGGCGAATTGCTGCTTGAGCGGTCGGGCTTCCATACGGTTGACGAGTACGCACGCACCATTTCGGGATTGGTTAACTCGGTATTAAATACGCCCGGCGCAAAAGATTATACGCCTGTACAGGCAAGCAAGCATTCGGTTTTTGCGGACGCCGGCGTGTCGATCGATCCGAATAACGACAATAATATTTTTACCAGCTACTACTTTTATGGCGGCGCGACCGCCCTGGCGCTCGACCTGCGGCTGAGAAGCGAGTTTAACCTTACGCTGGATGATTATATGCGCGAGGTATGGCTGAACAGGGGAAAAGTGATGAAGCCTTATACCATCCCCGACCTGCAAAGCGACTTAGGCAAAGTAACCAGGAACCCAAAATTCGCTGCCGATTTTTTTAACCGGTACATTTACGGCACCGAGAAAAACAACTATGAGGCTTTGCTGGCCAGGGCGGGGTTATTACTCCGCAAGGCGGAGCCCGGCAAGGCATGGGCCGGGCCGCTTACGGTTAGTCCGGGGAGGGGCAGGGCAGGCATGGCGCGCACCGCAGGCGACGACGGTTTGCCAATACAGTCGAGCACTGTTATGGGGACGCCAATCTATAAAGCCGGCCTGGACGCAGGCGATATTATTATGAAGGCAGACGGAAAAGAGGTGAAAAATGCGCAGGCTTTTGAGGAAATTGTAGCCGGAAAAAATATAGGTGATAAGATCGTGGTGAATTACAAGAACCGGACAGGAGATCATGAAACTACCATCGTGTTAGAAGAAAACCCGTACCTGGAAGTGGTTACTTATGAAAAGGCCGGCAAAGCATTAACTGCCGATCAGCAGACATTTCGTAATAACTGGCTATCGTCAAAAATTAAATAACCGATATGAAAAAGATATTAGCAGCCCTTGCATTATTGACAACGGGGTTTTACAGCTTTGGACAGGACGTAAATAAACTCATCAAGCAGGATGACGTGGAGCGTATTATTAAAACCCTATCAGCCGACGAGATGCGCGGCCGTGCCACCTTTACCCCTGATATTGAACGCGCTGCACAGTTTATTGAAAGCGAGTACAAAAAAATCGGGCTGAAGCCGCTGGAAGACGATGCGGATTACCGCCAAAACTTTACCATGACGCGGGTAACCGGCGTTAAAACCATGGTAAGCATCAACGGAAAAATAATAGCGCCCGACAGTGCCTTCGCAAGCACAAGCGCGACTTCGCTGAACTGGAGTAATAACGCCGACGTGCAGGTGGTTAAGCTAAGCGCCGACAAAAATTTCCGCACCGAATATATGGGCTACCTGCAAAGCGGCAAAAAGATGCTGATCCTGGTAGACCCGCAGTTTGCGGCCACCTTCAAGACCCTGCGTGACCGTTCACGCAAGGGAAATGTAACCAGTAAGGTGAACGACAGCCAGGCACTGGTGTTTGTGCTGGGTAATTATGACGATGTCAAATCATTCGCCGTAAATTATATAGGGAAGAGCGAGCAGCTGCCGTTATTCAACATCGCCGGGATCATACCCGGGAAGACGAAGCCCAACGAGTATGTGATCTTTTCGGGTCATTACGACCATTTGGGAATTTTGAAACCGGTGCAGGGCGACAGCATTGCCAATGGCGCCGACGACGATGCCTCGGGCACAACCGCGGTTATCGAGCTGGCAAGATATTTTAAAAAGCTTAATAACAATGCCCGCACGCTCGTTTTTGTGGCCTTTACGGCAGAGGAGATCGGCGAGTTTGGCTCGCAGCATTTTGCCAAAACCGTCGACCCGGATAAAGTAGTGGCCATGTTTAATATCGAAATGATCGGCAAAGCGTCAAAATTCGGTGAGAATTCCGCATTTATAACCGGCTTCGAGCGGTCGGATTTCGGGACCATTCTTCAAAAAAACCTGGAAGGCACCGAATTTAAATTTTACCCCGACCCCTACCCGCAGCAAAACCTTTTTTACCGGAGCGATAACGCCTCGCTGGCGGCTGTCGGCGTTCCGGCGCATACCATCTCGACCGACCAGATCGATATCGACAAGTATTATCATACCGTAAAGGACGAGTTCAGCACGCTCGACGTTGGCAATATCACTTCAACCATCCGGGCAATCGCTTTAAGCGCAAGGGGTATTGTTTCGGGGGTAGATACGCCAAAGAGAGTAGAGAAGCGGAATAGGTAAGATTACAACTCCTTCCTCATCACATAATCATTCATCCAATATTTACCGATGGGGATATCTTCTTCGTAAACCACGCGGAAGCCCATTTTTTCGTAAAAGCTTTTGGCTTTGTTGTGGCGGTTTACGTTCAGGTCGAGGATATGTTTACCGGCTTCCATGGTTTTATCGATCACCTCATTGATCAGGATCCTTCCATATCCCTTTCCCTGTGTTTCGGGCAGGCAATAAAGTTTGTGCAGCTTATAAATTTCGGGGTGTTCCTCCCGTGGCGAATAAGCCGCAAAGGCGACGGGCTCTTCGTCCCCGCCTGCCAGACGGGCAGGTTCGGTGAGCAATAAATACGTTTGCGTATTATTTTCCAGCTGGCTCGTGATCTTTTCAGTGGAATAGATATCACCCAGCATATAAGCTATCTGTTCCGGCTCCAATATCGGCGAATACGCGTCCCACCAGGTTTTTTGGGCCAGGCCGCGGATGGTTTCGACATCGTTTAATGTTGCTTGCCGGATGGTGTACATAATGTAAACGTAGAAACGCAATATTTTGCGTCTTGTTGATGATTTGTATGTTCAGAGACGCAAAATTTTGCGTCTCTACGGGGGTTAATGATTTTCTTCTTCGTCGATCCTTATTTGGCCGGATTGCATTTGGCCCACACCGAAATATTCTTCCAGCTCGTTCAGGGTTGATGAGCTGGTTGCAATATCTTTAATAATCCTTCCTTTTTCCATCAGCAGGATACGGTCGCATACATCGGTTATATGGTTAAGGTCGTGGCTCGAGATCAATGTGGTTACGCCTTTGTTTTTATTCAGGTCTTTCACTATTCCTTTTAAACGAAATTGTGTGCTTGGATCAATATTGGCAAAGGGCTCATCCAGCATCAGCAATTCGGGGTTTTGCAGCAGGCAAGACGCCGCGCCAACTTTACACTGGTTTCCTTTCGAAAGGTCGCGTATATATTTCCCCTTTTTTAATATTTCGCCATTGAAAAAATCGACCAGACCGGCGAGGAAATCGTCCACATGCGCCCGGCTTTGCTGGTGCAGCCCGCCAATGAAATAAAAATATTCTTCGGGAGTCAGATAATCTATTAAAAAGCCCTCGTCGAGATAAGAAGCTGTATAGCTTTTCCAGTTTTCGTGCCCGGCCACATTTTCGCCGCCGGACAACACCTCACCCGCTTCGGGTCTGATCAGATCGAGCATGGCGCGGAACAAGGTAGTTTTACCCGCGCCGTTATTGCCAACCAAACCAACGCTTTCGCCTTTCTTTATCTCCAGGTGCGGCACATTTACAACCGTAACGCCGTTATATATTTTTTTTAGGTCTTTAATTTCTACCATCTTATTTATTTCTGAAGCCTTCGGCTATTTTATATCTTTTGGTGTAAAAATCGGCTTCGAGTTGCTTTATCCAAAAACCGCGTGTAAAAATAAATATTAACCCTGTAGCCGCTAACAAGGCCAGGCCAATATTGGCATGACCAAGCAGCGCAAAAGGCCCGTAAATAACAAAGGGTGTAATCATTAAAGGAAACGACAATATCCATTGGTTGCCGCTTACGCCTTCCCAATTAAAAGCTGCGCCTTTTGAAAGGTCGATGCGTTTGTAATTGCGGTTGGCAAAAAACAAAACGATGGTTATATTGATGCCGATATTCCACAGGTACATAATAAAATGGATCATGATGGTGCGCCAGCCAAAATAAACATAGGGTAACGTTAAAAGGAAAAAGCCGGTTGACACAATGGTGAACAGCAGGTATTTGGCTTTTAAAAAGTCCGAAAAGCTGATCTTGCTAACCAGCAACCCGTCAAAGTGCGAGGCCTGCCAACTGAACATGAACTGGCCGTAATTTATGATAAAGATGCCCGTCATAAACATCCCGACAAATACCTTGAAGCCTTCTGATCCCTGCGGCCCCGGTTTACCATAAAACAAAAGCCCGTAAAACATAAAAAACAGGCCCATGATCAAAGCCGACCTGGCGCGCTTATTACGCAGCACAAGCTTAATCTCGTTGCCGGCAAGGTCGCCAATGCTGCCAAAGCGATTCAGCAAGGGAAATTCGGTGCTGCTTTTGTATTTCGATTTCCGCGAACCCAGCTCTTCCAGGTAAAGGTTTTGCTTGAGATAAAGAAAATTCAGGTAGTACATTACAACCCCAAGCAAAACGGGCACCAACGCCAGCGAGGGCTTATTTAACAAGCGCCCAAAAAACAGGTACGATACATTACGTATGGAGTACAAATGCCAGTGGAAATCGCCCAGGCCGATCAGTATAATTACGGCAGCGGCGATCAGAAATATCCAGCCATTTAAGTTGGATTTCCGTTTTATATATAGCGCCAGGTAATTATTAAATACCGACAGGCCGGCCAGCGAAACTACGAATGCCAGTGCAACGGAGGCGCCCGACCCGGCTGCAATAACTTTTACGATGAAAGGCAAAAAAAGCACAAACGGCCATAGATTAAAAACGGAAAGCACTGCGGTAAAAGCCAGGTAACGCACAATTGAATTACGTTTAACCGGCAGCTGCAAATACGGCTGCACCCGCAGCGTAGGCAGTTCCTGCAATTGCAGCCTCATAAACAAATCGACCAAATAATACAGCAGTATAATGCCGCAAAATGAAAAAACAATGTCGTCGTGCGGAAATACTTTTTTTAATAAGGAGTTTAAAAACAGGCCCAAAACGAACAGGTTGGCAAACAGGTATAATATCAACAACCCCATTACAATGCGGACAGCAATACTTTTGCCTGTATTTTTTGATCGCCAGAAAGCTTTTAATTCGTGCCGGATGAAGGTCAGGATCATTTATTAAAAATTGATAAGGTAATAATAGCTAAAAAAATTCCATTTCAAACTCGATCTGCTAATATTTATACCTGTCCTTCCAAAGTTTTTTTAGCTTTTCGCGAGCCTCGTTTTCCCGTGCGTTATTACCGGGCTCGTATATTTTTGTTCCTTTTATTTCGGCGGGCAGAAAGTCGAGGTCGGTAAAATTTCCCGCATAGCTATGCGCATATTTATAGTCCTTGCCATAGCCTATGTTTTTCATCAGTTTGGTGGGCGCGTTGCGCAGGTGCAGGGGCACGGGGAGGTCGCCGGTTTGCTTTACCAGCTCCATGGCCGCGCCGATAGCCGTAGTAGCCGAGTTGCTCTTCGGCGAGGTTGCCAGGTAAATAACCGTCTGCGACAGGATGAGCTGCGACTCGGGCATGCCGATCACATTCACCGCGTTAAAACAGCTTTGCGCCAGCAAGAGCGCGTTGGGGTTGGCATTGCCGATATCTTCGGAAGCGAGTATCAGCATGCGCCGGGCAATAAACAAGGGATCCTCGCCGCCCGTGATCATCCTCGCCAGCCAGTACACCGCGCCGTTGGGGTCGCTGCCGCGCATGGACTTTATAAACGCCGATATAATATCGTAATGCTGCTCGCCGTCCTTATCGTACAGCGCCATATTTTGCTGTACATGCTCCAGCACGGCGTCGTTCGTGATCACTATTTTTTTATTGCCGAACGAGTTGACCAGCAGCTCGAAAATATTCAGCAGCTTGCGGGCATCGCCCCCGGATAACCGGAGCAGGGCCTCGTTCTCTTTAATCGTAATATTTTTTGTGCGAATGACCTCGTCCTCCTGTTTGGCTTTTTCGAGCAGGCTCACCAGGTCGCTTTCCTCCAGCGGCTGCAGGATATATACCTGGCAGCGCGAGAGCAGCGCCGAGATCACCTCGAACGACGGATTTTCGGTGGTAGCGCCGATGAGCGTGACCGTGCCGCGTTCCACGGCGCCGAGCAGCGAGTCCTGCTGCGATTTGGAGAAGCGGTGGATCTCGTCGATGAACAACACCGGCAGCGTTTGACCTTCAGCTTTGAAGATCGACGCCTTTTCGATCACCTCACGTACGTCCTTCACGCCGGAGTTGATGGCGCTTAATGAAAAGAACGGCCGGTCGAGCGTTTGCGAGATGATATAGGCCAGTGTGGTCTTGCCCACCCCCGGCGGCCCCCAGAATATCATCGACGGCAACGCGCCCGATTCAATGGCCTTGCGCAACACCGCGCCCTTGCCAACCAGGTGTTTTTGCCCCACGTAGTCATCGAGGGTTTTGGGGCGCATGCGCTCGGCTAACGGCGGCAAATTGTTCATACAGTAAAAATCAGAAATGTAAATGCTAAATCCTAAAAAAATTAGTACGTTTAGGGGCTATAAAAGTTATAAAGTTACTATATCGGGTAGTTTGATTTAGTTTTGAATCAACGTAATAAGTCGTTTAACTTATAAAGAATTAACAGTATGAGTAAAATAACTATAGATGGAACTGATATCACCGTCATAAATAAAGATGGTAGCGACTATATAAGTTTAACCGATATGGTGTCAGGGTTTGAAGATGGGAGTAAACTTATAGAGAGATGGATAAATAGTAAGAATACGGTAGATTTTTTAGGGGTGTGGGAACAATTTTATAATCCAAGTTTTAATTCCCCGGAATTCCGGGGAATTAGAGAAAATGTCGGATCTGGCAATTATTTTCTTTCTATTAAAAAATGGATAGAAAAAACCAACGCTATAGGAATAGAAGCAAAAACGGGTAGGTATGGTGGTACTTGGGCGCAAGTAGATATAGCATTTGAATTCGGAACATATATTAGCCCTACGTTTAAACTACTCTTAATCACCGAATTTAAGCTTCTTAAACAAAAAGAGGCAAGTGGGATTGATCAGGTTTGGGATTTCAGAAGATTTTTAACAAAAGCCAACTATCGAATTCAGACAGATGCCATACAAGAAGTACTAATCCCGTTAAGAAATTTACCTAAGAAGTTAGAAGGAATAGTGTATGCTGAAGAAGCTGAAGTATTGAATAAGGTTGTTTTCAACAAAACTGCTAAAGAATGGAATGCTGAAAACCCTGACTTGGTAAAAAAAATCAAAATATCAGAGACTACGGTACGACTCATCAACTAATCCTAATTGCCAATTTAGAGCCGTTGAACGCAGAACTAATCAGAAATGGAATAAGTCAGTATGACAGAATATTAACGCTTAAACAGGCCGCTGTTGAGCAGGTAAAATCTTTGTTAAAAAGCAAAGCTATACAAGACACATTATTAGATAGTCCCAACATAGAGAAACACAAGAGGATTAACATTAAAAATATTGATAGCGAAAAGCAAACGCCAAGTCTTAAACCCACTATCAATAAACGTGACTTACCTTTAAACGACGAAAAAAAACATACTGACGACGACGAGTTGTTTTAACCTATTAGTGCAGTAGTAAAGGCTGGGAAAACGGACAAATGAATTTTTACTTTTTAGCTTTTTTTAAATAGAATTTATTAGTTTGTATAACCCGGTTATTGTTTACTTCTGAACCAATGACATCACCATTAAATTTAATTCCTGTGTATGATAATATTTTAGTACTGTTAATTACGTTCCAATTTTGATCTAATGAGTAACCTTTCGTAACTAAAGACTCTTGTAGTTTTATAAATTTATGATTTAGAAACTTGTTAAATTGTGCTGTATCTTGTCTAACCTGTTCCAATGATGCTTTTTTTACTTCACTTTTATACAAAGAAATAGAATCCCTAAGCTCTATCATAGTATTAATTGCATTTGTTTGTTTATCGGTGGATTCTTTTTTTGAATTAGCCTCCCTTATCACCTTCCACACACCACAGGTAAGAGATAAAATACAAACAGCAATCAATATTTTCCCCTTTGCATTTAAGCCATCAAAATCTACCCGTAAAAGCCTCCCTTTTTTTATCTTTAACCTCAATTCGCTTTTGAAAGCCATTAAAAAATAAAGGCATTATCAATAGAATTACTCCAAATATTAAGAGCATGATATCTAATGTTGTGTCTAATCCTAAATCTGTCATTTTTCGGCTTTTTGATATACAATGTACAACTATTTTTTATTAGTGTGGGATTGCATAGCATCGCCAAATCGGAAAAGTAAATGCCAAATCCTAAAAAATTAATACGTTAGGGAAACCAAAATGACCCATAAGTTCACCTCCGACACTTACCATACCCTTTGCGACGAGCTGGCGCTTGCCGATACCGGCCTGGCCGCGATCATTCAAACCTACGGTTACCCGCCGTTTTGGTCGCGGCCCAATACGTTTGAAACGCTGGTGCATATCATTCTGGAACAACAGGTATCGCTGGCCTCGGCGCTGGCGTGTTTAAATAAGCTGAAGGAAAGAGTGCAGGAGCTAACCCCTGCAAGGGTTTTATTGCTTACCGACGAAGAAATGCGGGCATGCTATGTGAGTCGGCAGAAGTCGGGTTATATAAAATACCTGGCCGAAGCTTTATTAAGCGGTCAACTCAACTTAGCCGCTTTGGAGGATATGCCGGATGATGAAGTGCGGGCGAGACTGACCGCGCTGAAAGGCATTGGCCACTGGACCGCCGATGTTTACCTGATGTTTGTGCTGCAGCACCCCGACGTATTTCCCATCGGCGACCTGGCTGCGGTTAATGCGCTGAAACGAGTAAAAAAGTTACCGCTTGCAACTTCAGAACAACTTCTTAAAATCGCGGAAGCGTGGCGGCCTAACCGCACCCTAGCCACCATGTTGCTTTGGCATTTTTATTTGTCGGCGCCCCGGAATGAGGTTAAGGCGAAAGGATAAAGGTAAAAGGCGAAACCTGCCTGCCGGCAGGGGTAAAGGGCGAAAGGTAGCGGAATGTTATTCTCTTAATTATAATTTTGGATAAACTTTTAAGAAATGAGAACATTAAAAGCAAAAAAATGCGGAAGCGAGGGTGAGCTTGTTGAATTCGTTGCAGCTAACAACATCGCTAAATCAGAGATCTTTACGATCACGCAATACGGCGGATATTATACGATATTTTATTACGGATAATGCGGTTCGCCAAACTGGCAAACCTTTTTTAAAACAAAAGCCCGGTGTGTTTCCAAACCGGGCTTTATGCTATAGGTATAAATAACTTAGCAATATTGGTCAAACGCGCCAATTAAATTATCGGCGATCATTTGTGCAGGACGGCCCTCAATTTGATGGCGCTCGATCATATGAACCAGCTTGCCGTCTTTAAACAGGGCCATGGCAGGCGACGACGGCGGGTATGGCAGCATGTAAGCGCGGGCCTTATTAACGGCATCGGCTTCCATACCGGCAAAAACGGTTACCAGCTTATCGGGGTGTTTCCCATTTTGAGCGGCGATCCTCGCTGCAGGGCGCGCATTGGCCGCGGCACACCCGCAAACCGAGTTTACCATCACAAACACAGTTCCGTTGCTTTCAATAGCCTGGGTCACCGCATTGGCGTCCTTTAGCTCTTCAAATCCCACCCTGGTAAGTTCTTCCCGCATGGGGGCAACTAAATATTCTGGATACATCTTTGTTTTAATCTAAATTTTTTCAAAAATAACAAAACGGAAGCGCTTTACGTTTAAAAATCCGAATAATAACATTTTGCTGACTTTTGGACCTTATAGCTTCACCCGATTCACATAAAACCATGCTTTTTCGCATTAAGCAACATTCTCTTTTAAGTGTTAAAAGTTTTTTAATCGGCAATTTGGATAATCAAATTTCGCGGTCCAACTATTGTTTTTTTTAACCTAATACTTATATTGCAACCCCTAATAATTTATTTCGATGAAATCAAAGCCAAACGAAGTTAGCACCGTAATCATTGTAAATAAAAACCGGCAACGAACATTGCAGGTAAAAACCAAACACCTGAATAATCTTAAACATTACGCTTTAAGTGTTTTCGGGTTGATCGTGATACTTTCTGCATCCATCATTTATTTAAGATCGCAAAACAAGCAGCAGGAAGCAGAAAAGAACCAGCTTTTATCGCAGCTGGTAAAACTTAAAAATGCGGTTCCGCTTCCTATTCCGCAGATAAATAGAACCGGTAACGCACAGGCTTATATACAAAACATCCAGGGCAAGCTGCAAAAAATAAACGATTATTTGAGAAAACGCGGCCTTAAAGGCTTTTCAACAGCTGCAGTAGGCGGCAATGGCGATGAAGAAGGCTCAAAGCTTACCGATGATCAAACTTACTCGTTGTATGAAGAATATTTAAACCGATTGGAGCGTACGGTTGCGTTTACGCCCATGGGCTATCCGCGCGTAAGCGCGCTCACGTCTTTTTTTGGATACCGGAGCGATCCCTTTAACTCGGCTCACGCCGAGTTTCACCCGGGAATAGACTTTAAGGGACATCGCGGCGACGAAGCCCGGTGTACGGCCAATGGAAAAGTAGTTTCGGCAGGCTGGAACGGCGGGTACGGAAAATGTGTGCGCATAGCCCACGCCAACAATTTCGAAACGTTATACGGCCATCTTTCGCGCATCACCGTAAAAGTTGGGCAGGAAGTTACAGCGGGACAAAAGATCGGCGAAGTAGGTTCAACCGGCCGCTCAACCGGCACGCATTTGCATTACGAAGTACGGAAAAATGGCAAAGCTATTAACCCGGTTAAGTTCCTTTCTCTTAATAACTAAACCATGGCATTATTTTCGAAAAATAAGATCGCGCCCGAACAGCAATCCATATCCACGCTCATCAGCGAGAAAAGCATTTTGGACGGAAACCTTAAGGCGCCGGCTTTTGCCCGCATTGACGGCCAGGTGACCGGCAATGTGCAAATTACTGAGGGATTGATATTAGGAGAAAAAGGATCCATACTTGGCAACGTGGTCACTAAGGAATTGGTTGTTTACGGCGTTATCCGCGGCGACATTGAAGTACACTCCCTTGAAATTAAAGCAACCGGCAAAATTACCGGCGAGATAAAAACCCAGGTGTTAGCGGTAGAGAACGGCGCGATTTATAACGGCATTCTTTCCATGGCTCAAAACCCTGTACTTTCCGACGCCCACCAGGCCCAGCTCCGTGAGGTGAACCTGCCGGCGGAAGCCGTTGAGGTAGCCTGAGATAAGCCGCCGCCTTCCCCTAAATTTCTCTTTTACAGGATAAAGCGCTAACTTTGCGTTTCAAAATTTGAAATGCATATGTCATCAGTAGAAACTGCCTACGTAAAATACAAAGTTAAAGACTTGTCGCTGGCTCAGTGGGGCCGAAAAGAGATCGAGCTGGCTGAGGCCGAAATGCCGGGATTAATGGCGCTGCGTAAAGAGTACGGACCGTCAAAAGCTTTAAAGGGCGCGCGCATTGCGGGCTGCCTGCACATGACCATCCAAACCGCCGTTTTGATCGAAACGCTGATCGAGCTTGGCGCCGAGGTTACCTGGTCGTCATGCAATATATTTTCGACGCAGGACCATGCCGCCGCCGCCATTGCTGCCGCCGGCACGTCAGTTTATGCCTGGAAAGGCATGAATGCCGAAGAATTTGACTGGTGCATCGAGCAAACCTTATTTTTTGGCGAAGACCGCAAACCGCTGAACATGATACTGGACGATGGCGGCGACCTGACCAATATGGTATTGGATAAATATCCCGAACTGATCCCTAATATTAAAGGTTTATCTGAAGAAACCACGACCGGCGTACACCGTTTATACGAGCGCATGAAAAACGGTACCTTGCCGATGCCTGCCATCAATGTGAACGACTCGGTTACCAAATCGAAATTTGATAATAAATATGGCTGCCGCGAATCGCTGGTTGACGCGATACGCCGCGCTACCGACGTGATGATGGCCGGAAAAGTGGCCGTTGTTTGCGGTTATGGTGATGTGGGCAAAGGATCGGCAGATTCATTACGCAACGCCGGCGTACGTGTAATTGTGACTGAAATTGATCCAATTTGCGCACTACAGGCGGCGATGGAAGGCTTTGAGGTGAAGAAATTAACCACCGCCATCCCCGAGGCCGACATCGTTGTAACAGCTACCGGAAACTGCGACATCGTACGCGAAAAACATTTCCGCGCATTGAAAGATAAAGCCATCGTTTGTAACATTGGCCACTTTGATAACGAGATAGATATGGCGTGGCTGAACGGAACCTATGGCAATACAAAAATCGAGATCAAACCTCAGGTTGATAAATATACGATCGACGGTAAAGACGTGATCGTTTTGGCCGAAGGCCGATTGGTGAACCTGGGCTGCGCAACCGGGCACCCAAGCTTCGTGATGTCAAACTCGTTCACCAACCAAACCCTGGCCCAGCTGGAGCTTTGGAACCATAACGACCGGTACGAAAACAAAGTTTATACCCTTCCAAAACACCTGGACGAAAAAGTTGCCCGCCTGCATTTATCGAAGATAGGTGTTGAGCTGGAGGAGCTTGATAAATACCAGGCTGATTATATCGGCGTGCCTGTTGAAGGGCCGTTTAAGCCGGAATATTACCGGTATTAAGGCGAAGGTGAAAGGTGAAAGGTAAAAGGTAAAAGGTAAAAGGTGAAAGGTGAAAGGTAAAAGGTGAAAGGTGAAAGGTGAAAGGTGAAAGGTGAAAGGTAAAAGGCGAAAGGCGAAACCTGCCTGCCGGCAGGCAGGGCCAAAAGCGGAAAGCCGGAGTTGAAGATAAATTAAGTGAGGGCATGCCTTAGGGTCGTGCCCTTTTTGTTTTACATAGCGCCGTTCTTAGTTGTCGACAAATCATGTTTGGGACAGTTTAACTCTGCTTATCTTACAAAAAAATAAACACCTGTTAGCTATACTGAAAATTTGCACATTTGCACATCCGCATATTTGTAAATTATGATCCTAGTTACCGGCGCAACAGGTTTTTTAGGTGCTGAGCTGGCCAGGCAACTGGCGGGGCAGGGACAATCAACTCGCTGCACTAAACGCCGAAATTCGGTTATCCCCCAACTCCTTTCGCCTTTTAGTAACCGCATTGAATGGGCCGAGGCTGATATGATGGATATTTTTGCGCTGGAAGATGCTTTGGAAGGTGTAACACAGGTGTATCACTGCGCGGCATGGGTTTCGTTAAAGCAAGCCGACAAAAAGGAAATGATCCGCACGAATGTTTCGGGTACGGCCAACCTGGTTAACTTATGCCTGCAAAAGAAGGCGAGGCTGGTGCATGTTAGCTCGGTTGCGGCTATCGGGCTGGTAAAGCCCGGTGAGCTGATCACAGAAAATCATCACCTTGATTTGGCTACCGAAACTGATGGCTATGCCATATCAAAGCTGGAAAGCGAGATGGAAGTGTGGCGGGGGATTGCCGAGGGCCTGGACGCGGTTATCGTAAATCCGTCTATTATTATCGGCGCGGATGCCGGGGTAAAGGGGAGCGGGGAGTTATTTGAGACCGTACGCCGGGGCCTCAAATTTTATACATCGGGCAGCAGCGGGTTTGTGGATGTTGAAGACGTGGCTAAAGCGATGATAGCACTGATGAACAGCGGCATTGGTGCCGAACGTTTTATTGTCAGCGCCGAAAACCGCGACTATAAACAAATCACAGGTGAAATTGCCAACGGCCTTGGGGTAAATCCACCTGCGCGGTTCGCCAGCCCTTTTATGCTGGGCCTGGCCTGGCGCGGCGCTGCACTTATCGGGAAGTTAACAGGCAAGCCGCCCGCAATAGACAAAGTTTCGGCGCAGGCGGCATCGGTCATAAGGAATTACGATAACTCGAAAATAAAAAAAACCGTTGGGATTGAATTCAAACCAGTAAGCCAAACCATCCGCGAGGTTTGTGAACGCCTTCGTTAATATTGCCCTATCGATAGCAATACCAGCGTGCACGCGTATTCAGTTTCGATACCATTTTCATTTGCCATGCGACGAAGCTCGGAGTTTTCGGTGCCGGGATTAAAGATGATCCGTTTGGGATGGGTGTTTAAAATATAATCGTATAATTCTGGCTGGTGCTGCGGGCCGACATATAACGTTATCGTGTCGATATCGTGGTGAATAGTTTCCGGTTTCTCGATCGCCACGCCGGCAACCTCCCCTTTTTTTAACCCCACGTTTACTATGCTGTGGCCGTTCCTGGCCAGCCGGTTCGCGGCCAGGTAAGCGTACCGCGCGGGGTTCGGCGTTGCACCTAATACTAAAGTTTTTTTATCAGCCATACCTTTATTTTTTGATTTCACCGATTTGTTAGTGATTTCACCGATGACCCCTACAATCGGTGTAATCACTACAAAAATCGGTGCAATCGTCTATAAAATCATCCTCCCATCTGTGTAATCCTCGTTAATAATGCGATCTGCCCGGCATGATACACATGATGCCGGATAAGGCCAGTCACCAGGTTTTCATAGGTAATTACCGGTTCGGTTTCGCGGGTATCGTTAATTAATTCGGCCCATTGATCTTCGGGGAAGCTTTCAATCGCGCCCAGCAAATTTACGTTAACGAGCTTCAGGTCATTGACATAATTCTGCCATTTTTGTTCGTCGGGTTTCCCCGGATCAGGCCAGTCGCCGCTTGAAGGTACGCCTGCCGCCATACCGTTTAACCTATCCAGCGTTTCTTCCGTCCATGCCAGCATGTGCAGCACGATGCCGGCGATTGTATGAATACTGCCCTGCGGCTTTTCGTACGCTGCTTCAAAACCCACGCGCTCCAGCAGGGCATACACCGACGCCCCGTACCAGGCTTCGCCCCACAGTACACGCTGCAGTTCCTCTTTAAGTTGTTCAGATTTGCTCATGTCAAAGTTTTTGAAGCTGCTATGGCGCAATTGATCCCATCAATCGCAGCAGAAATTATGCCACCTGCATATCCCGCCCCTTCGCCGCAGGGAAATAAGCCCGCAACCTGCGGATGCTGAAGTGTTTCTTTATCGCGCGGTATTTTAACCGGCGAGGATGTGCGCGATTCCACACCTACTAAAATCGCCTCGTTGGTATAGTATCCCTTCATTTTGCGGCCAAACGCCGGCAGCGCTTTACGCAGCCGCTCAGTGATCCAGCCGGGCAATATTTCTTTCAGCGGTGCACTTTTTGTGCCGGGCAAATACGAGTTACCCGGCAAAGACTCAGACACCCGGCCTTCAACAAAATCAACCATGCGCTGCGCCGGCGCAACCAGGCGGCCACCGCCGGCTTTATAAGCACATTGCTCAATTTCTGCCTGAAACCGCAGCATTTTTAATGGATCGTTTTCATCGCCGTGCACATCTGCCAGGTCGACCTGGACCACCGTTCCCGAATTGGCAAACGGGTTATTTCTTTTCGATGGGCTCCAGCCGTTTACCACGATCTCGCCAGGTTCCGTTGCGCAGGGCGCTATAATACCCCCGGGGCACATGCAAAATGAAAATACGCCGCGATTGTCAACCTGTTCCACCAAATTGTAATATGACGGCGGCAGGCCGGGGCCACGGTGCTCGCAATGGTATTGCGCCCGGTCAATGATGTCCTGCGGGTGCTCGATGCGCACGCCCAAAGCAAACGGCTTGGCCTCGATCAGTAAGTTTTGCCGGTGGAGCATATCAAATATGTCGCGCGCCGAGTGACCCGTAGCGAGGACCACCGCATCGGCGTTAAGCTTTTCGCCGGATGCCAGTTGGACGCCTTTGACCTTGCCAAACTCAACCGACAACCCGGTTACTTTCGTATCGAAATGAATCAAACCGCCGGCGTTTAAGATGCTTTCCTTTATTGAAGTGATGATCTGCGGCAATTTATTGGTACCGATGTGGGGCCTCGCATCGATCAATACATCTTCGGTGGCACCATGGGCCACAAAAGTTTTCAGCACCGCGTTTACATCGCCCCGCTTGGTGGACCGTGTATATAGCTTTCCGTCGGAATAGGTCCCGGCACCGCCCTCGCCAAAGCAATAATTTGATTCCGGGTTAACCAGGCCCTCTTTATTAATATTTGCCAAATCCCGGCGCCGCTGTTTAACGTCCTTGCCGCGTTCTAGAATAATGGGCTTTAAGCCCAGCTCAATGCACTGAAGAGCGGCAAACAGCCCCGCCGGCCCGGCGCCTACGATAATGACCGGCTTCCCGGCCTGTACGTTTGGATATTTAACTGTAAAATTTTCGGGCACATATATTTCATCAACAAAAACCTGGGCCAGCATGCGGTAAACCACCTTGCGGCCGCGCGCGTCGATGGATCGTTTAAGAATTTTTATGCCGGATATTTTTTGCGGCGAAATATTTAAGGCCGAGGCGGCGATCCTTTTTAAAGCCAAGTCGTCTTCTTGCTGCCCGGGCGGGCAAACAATTTCAATTTCTTTATTCATGTAGTTGCCGGGTTTTTATCCCGGATGGGGCAAAGATAGGAAGTTCGGTTTAAAACTCCTCCGCCAACCGGCGGAGAGACTTTTTTAAAATTCTTTCGTCAACCAGGCGAGGGGGCTGAGCTCTGATCGTCCGCCTTCGTATCAGTCACTGTCCGAAAACGAACAGTTTCGTAGTTATATACTTACACAACAATCTGGTTACCAATTAATTAAAATACGGGCATTAACATTGGCATAGCATGGTCAAATACGACAAGATGATGACCACCGATATTACTTTAGCTCAACTATGGGAAGGGTGCCTGCGAAACGACCGCAAACAGCAGGAACTATTGTACCGAAAGCTGGCGCCGAAAATGCTAGCTGTTTGTATGCGTTATGCGCATGACAAAGATGAGGCACAGGACATTTTGCAGGAAGGTTTTATTAAGATGTTCAACAACGTTCATAAATATCGCGGCGAAGGTAACCTGGAAGGGTGGATACGCCGGATTATGGTGCACTGCGCCATATCGCGGTACCGCAAGCTAAAGCCCCTGGTGCTGGTTGAAGATTTTCCGGAAGACAACACCGGGCTGAGCCATGGATATAATGATCATGGCCTGGAGGAAAAAGACCTGCTGAACCTTGTTCAAAAATTACCACAAACTTATCGTTCGGTGTTTAATATGTATGCGGTGGAAGGATACTCCCACCAGGAAATAGGAAAAACCCTCGGCATGACCGAATTATTGTCGCGTACAACCCTGCACCGGGCGCGGATTATTTTAAAAGACATGATATGCCAACTAGCTGCGTGCGAACAGCACTGCCTGGCAGGATAATTACAATTCATGCCGGAAAACTCGTTTCAAGCTGATAATTAACAATTTAATAGTTGCCTTTTTATAAATTTTAGTTATTTTGGGGCTGGTAAATTATCGATAATAAGTGACCCCATTGTTTTTACCCCAGCCCCTCCGACTATGGTTAGCCGTGTTATTTATATGCGTGCTGGCTGGTTGTATAAAAGACCAGTATGGCATCATCCCTGTCACAGGTAAAAGCGTACCCATCACCGTTGTGGTCGATCAAACCAAACCGGGCTATCGGATCTCATCTGAATTTGAAGGACTAAGCTTTGAAACCGGCCTGTTAGCGCAAGACGGGGCTTTTTTGAGCACCGATAATGCTGTGGCTGTTCAGCTTATCAAAAATCTGGGCAAAGGGGTGCTGCGTATCGGCGGAAACACCAGCGATGAAGTTGGATGGGCAGGCTCCGGCTCCCCCGGGAAAACGCTCATGAAAAAGCTGACGACAACCGATATTGATCATTTAGCCGAATTTTCAAAAGCGACAGGCTGGCCGGTTATATTCGGGCTGAACCTGGGGGACTATAACCCTGAAGTTGCCGCAGCCGAAGCCTCTTATTTGGAAAGCAGTTTAGGCAGCAACCTGTACGCTTTTCAGTCGGGCAACGAGCCGGATGTATTCAATCATAGTAAACGCGCGCATACTTATGCTTATCCCGATTATCAGAAAGAATGGGATAGCTATTTTTCATCAGTAAAAGGCGTGGCGCCGAAAGCGCATTTCGCCGGGCCCGACGTTGACCCTTTTAACCCTGCCTGGCTGGAGTCGTTCGCCAAAAACGAACATCACCATGTTGTTTTACTTGACGGCCATTACTATAGTACCGGTCCGGCATCCAATGCGGCCATCACCTATCATGACATTTTAAAACCTAATCCCCAGTTAAACAGCTACCTTGTTCAGCTCAACAAAATATCGGCAAAATATCGCTTGCCGTACCGGATTTCTGAAACTAATAACGTTTGGGGGGGCGGCAAACCAGGGGTAAGCGATGTCTTCGCGTCGGCATTATGGGCGCTTGATTTTATGTGGACCGTTGCCGAAAATAACGGACGCGGCGTTAACTTCCACGGCGGCGCAAAGCATTTCGCTTATACGCCAATAGCGGTAGAAAACGGGGCATTTGTGGCGCGGCCCGAATATTATGCCATGCTTGCATTTAAATACGGCGGAGTAGGCGGCACCGTTATACCGGCAACGATTTCCGATCCGCGCGATTATAATAACTGCACGGTTTATGCGTGTACCAACGCCGACAATACTTACTCGGTAACGCTGATTAATAAGGAGGACGCCAAAAATTTCGAGTTTACCATACAGCTCAGCAAAACGGCCTCGACCATAAAAATCGACCGCCTTATAGCGCCGTCAATCACTTCAAAAACCGATGTAACTTTTGCCGGCAGCGCAGTAGGTGCAGATGGAACTTTCACTCCTTCGTCTGAGGAACACACTGTAAACAACAAAAATTTTGTGGTTTATGTACCTGCCGGAAGCGCAGTGGTGGTTACGATCAAATAACCTGACCGTGCTTTGGCATAAAATTATGCCAGATGGCGGCCGTTTTGGCATAACAAATAACGTTTTGTAACAACGGTATACGTTTTGTAATCTAAAGTTTCGTAAATTGACCCGATAGCTATCGGAACTTAAATCTAAAAAAATAAGAAATGAAAAATTTATTAATAGTCGTAGGCATCCTGGTTGTCATCTTCCTGATGGGCTCATGCAGCTATAACGGCATGGTATCAAAAGACGAAACTGTAAAGGCTAAATGGGGTGCTGTACAATCACAATATCAGCGCCGGTCAGACCTGATACCCAACCTGGTTGCCACCGTTAAAGGGGCCGCAAATTTTGAAAAAAGCACTTTGGTAGAAGTAACCAACGCACGCGCCAGGGCTACCTCGATCCAGGTTGACCCGACCAAGCTCGACCCTGCCACCATTCAAAAATACCAGGCAGCGCAGGGCCAGTTAAGCACCGCTTTGGGGCGTTTGCTGGTCGCATCCGAAAATTATCCTACCTTACGGGCAAACGATAATTTTACCCAATTACAGGCGCAGCTTGAGGGTACCGAAAACCGCATTAACGTTGCCCGGCTCGATTTTAACGACGCCGTACAGCAATATAACACGGCAATACGCTCGTTTCCTGCCAATATAACTGCCGGCCTTTTCGGATTTCATCCTAAGGGAAGCTTTGCGGCAGAAGCGGGTGCGGATAAAGCACCAAAAGTTGCATTTTAACTTATCGATTTCACCGATTAGAAGATGATTACACCGATTACTGACGGCATTAAACTACCAAACGATCGGCGTAATTTTCACCAATCGGTGAAATCATTTATATAATCAGTGTAATCACTATCACTATGGCCATATTCACCGAGGAAGAACAGCAACGCATCCGCACAGCGATCGAAAACGCCGAAAAGCATACTTCGGGCCAACTAAGGGTCTGCATCGAAAAAACATGCAGTGAAGATGTGCTTGACAGGGCTGCCAAATATTTTCATAAGCTGGACATGCATAAAACGCAGTTGCGTAACGGCGTATTGATCTATGTGGCAACGACCGACCGCAAATTTGCCATTATTGGCGACGCCGGTATAAACAAGGTGGTTCCCGAAGATTTTTGGGACGACACCAAGGATGATATGCTTGAACACTTTAAAAAGGGCGACCTGGTAGAAGGTATTGTTACCGGGCTTGAAATTGCCGGCGACCACCTGGAAAAATTTTTTCCGCATCAATCCGGCGACAGCAACGAACTTCCCGACGATATAGCCTTCATGGACGGCGATTAAAAACAACAATGATGTTTAAAAAACTAACGATATCCTTATTACTGCTGCTAACAGCGGTGATGGCTTTTTGCCAGCAGCTCCCGCCAAAGTCCGGCACGCTGGTCACCGATTATACTAATACGCTTTCGGCAGGCGATAAACAGCAGCTGGAGAATAAATTGGTGGCATTCAACGACTCTACCTCCACGCAAATTGCAGTGGTGATCATGAAATCGGTTGGCGAATATGACATTAACGAATATGGTCAAAGGCTTGGTCGGGCCTGGGGTATCGGCGAAAAAGGAAAAAATAACGGGGTGTTGTTACTGATCGCGATGAGCGACCATAAGGTGGCTATTCAAACCGGGTATGGCGCCGAAGGAGCGGTAACGGATGCCGCCACTCACCAAATCATACAAACCGATATCGTTCCGCGCTTTAAGCAGCAGGACTATTACGGGGGCATAAATGCTGCCACCGACGATATGATGAAGCTGATGAGGGGTGAATACAAAGCTGACAGCAAACCGCGGCAACGTTCAAGAGGCGGCAGCGGAGGTATATTCACCCTATTCTTCATCGTTCTTTTTATTTTGATCGCGGTGTTTCGTGGCGGCGGCGGTGGCGGCCATGTGATTGGCGGCCGCGGGGTAAGCCCTTTTTGGTGGTTCCTGGGCGGCGCCATGCTTGGCCGGGGTAGCGGCGGAGGCGGATGGGGAGGCTTCTCCGGCGGCGGCGATAGCGGAGGGGGCGGCTTCGGCGGGTTCGGCGGCGGTGATTTCGGCGGCGGCGGATCAAGCGGCAGCTGGTAAGCTGAACCGTTGATTCGTTTGATTTTTCACGATGCCTTTATTTTTAGCGGCGTTCAAGAGGGCTTCGCCGTTTTGAGATCACGTTAAGCTTTGTTGGCAATTATTTTGCTTAACCACCGAAGAATTCCTCCTAAGTACATTAAAATTAACATCGTGAAATTTACGGTTCAGACTATGAGCTACAAGAACCTCACCTGGAAAAAACTTTCGTCTAAATATTTGCACAAAGGCCCCTGGGCGACGCTGCGGTCTGACAGGTGCATGATGCCAGATGGCCGCCTGGTTGAGGATTACTATGTTTTAGAGTATCCTAACTGGGTAAATGCGGTTGCGCTTACCGAAGATAATAAAATAGTCATGGTGTACCAGTACCGGCACGCCGCCGAAATCGTCTCGCTCGAGATACCCGGCGGGGTAATTGAGGAAGGCGAATCGCCGACAGAAGCCCTGCGCCGCGAGCTTTTGGAAGAAACCGGGTATGCGTTTAATGACTTCGAGTTGCTTTGCACCGTGTATGCCAATCCTTCAACAGCCGATAACCAAACCCATTGCTATTTGGCGCGGGGCGGAAAAAAAGTGCAGGAACAATCACTCGACGGGCAGGAAGAGATCGTAGTTGAAACATTCACGATCGCGCAGGTAAAACAATTACTCGCCGAAAATAAAATAGCGCAGGCCCTGCATTGCACCGGTTTGTTTTATGCCCTTGCCAGGCTGGACGAAATAGCTTAAAGCGGAAAGATCAAAGCAAAAAGCCTGCAATTTGAATTTTTAAAACCGGCCGGAAAATTTGTTGTTGTGTTTATATGAAAGCAATCACATTCCTGCTCGCCCTCAGCCTATCGGCCCCGGCGTTTGCACAGCGGCACGGCTCCTTATCCCACGGAACAGTTTTCGGTTCAAAGCCTAGTGATGTGGCAACCATAAAAGCCGTCAATCTTGAAAGCTATATGGCTAAAAAGGCGCGGATAAGTACCACCATCAGCGGCCAGGTGACAAGAGTAACCAAAAGCAAAGGCGGCTGGTTTGATATCGACGCGGGCAACGGCAAAACCATAGCCGCCCATTTTCGTGATTATAAAGTCAGCATACCGGAGGGGTTAAAAGGAAAATATATTATCGCTGAAGGCGTCGCCGCCAAACAATTTATTGCCGACGACGGGCAACACATGGCCGGCGATACCGTGAGGGGTAAAAAACAGCATGGCGTTAATACCAATCCCAAACAACGCGTAACATTTGAGGTTTCGGGGCTGATGGTGGAAAGGTAGGTCAAAGGATAAAGGCGAAAGGATAAAGGTCCTTGCTACAAGGGAACACAACCTTTATCCTTTCGCCTTTCACCTCCTCAACTATCGGCTTAAATACATCGATTTTTCCTTATACAAGTGCCTGAAGTATGGATCCTGCAGGTTAGGTATAAAGCGGATAGCCTCGCCGGTCGATTTCATTTCGGGCCCGAGCTCCTTATTTACTTCCGGGAATTTATCGAACGAAAAAACAGGCTCTTTGATCGCGTAGCCCCAAAGCTTGCGCTCGATGGTAAAGTCCTTCAGCTTATTGACGCCCAGCATCACCTTAGCTGCGATGTTTATATACGGCACATCATATGCTTTCGCGATAAAAGGCACGGTCCGCGACGCACGCGGGTTAGCCTCGATCACGTAAACCTTATCATCCTTTATCGCAAACTGGATGTTGAGAAGGCCCAATACATTCAGCGCTTTGGCAATTTTAACAGTATATTCTTCCATTTGCTGGATGGCATGATCCGAGAGATCGAATGGCGGCAAAACAGCGAACGAATCGCCGGAGTGGATGCCTGCCGGCTCGATGTGTTCCATCATACCTATGATATGCACATCATCGCCATCGCTTATCGAATCGGATTCCGCTTCAGCGGCCCGATCAAGAAAATGATCGATCAGCACCCGGTTTCCCGGAAGATTTTTTAACAGGCCAACCACCGCTTTTTCAAGGTCCTCATCATTGATCACGATGCTCATCCCCTGCCCGCCCAATACGTAGCTTGGACGAACCAATACCGGGTAGCCTACATGGTGTGCCACTTCAAGCGCTTCCTCTGCGTTTTCGGCCACACCATATTTTGGATAAGGGATATCCAATTCTTTTAACAAGTCAGAGAAACGGCCGCGGTCTTCGGCAATATCCATATCGTTGAACGACGTACCGATAATGCGGATGCCATGCTCGTGCATCTTTTCGGCCATTTTCAAGGCGGTTTGCCCGCCAAGCTGAACGATAACACCGTATGGTTTCTCCATTTCGATGATCTCGCGCACGTGTTCCCAATAAACGGGCTCGAAATACAGCTTATCAGCCATATTAAAATCCGTCGACACCGTCTCGGGATTGCAGTTGATCATAATGGCTTCAAAGCCCGATTCCTTCGCGGCAAGCAAACCATGCACGCAGCTATAGTCAAACTCAATGCCCTGGCCAATACGGTTAGGGCCCGAGCCGAGTACGATTATTTTTTTCCTGTCGGACACAATAGATTCATTCTCACCTTCGTAGGTTGAATAATAGTAGGGGGTTTTCGCCGGGAACTCCGCCGCGCAGGTATCCACCATTTTGTAAACCCGCTTTATCCCCAGGCTTTTGCGGCGCTGGTAAACATCCTCCTCCGTTACCTGGCCCAATATATAAGCAATTTGGGTATCCGAGAATCCCTTTTGTTTTAACAGGAAGAAAAACTCTTCAGGGATATTATTCAGCGAATAACGGCGCAGCTCATTCTCCAGGTTAACGACATCAGCTATTTGGTTCAAAAACCAGCGGTCGATCTTGGTCACCTTGCGAACCGACTCGATCGGCACGCCCAGGCTTAACGCATCATAAATATGGAACAGGCGGTCCCAGCTTGGGTGCTCCAGGCTGTACATAATTTCTTCCAGGTTGCGGCTCTGGCGACCGTCGGCGCCTAAACCGGCACGACCTATTTCCAAACTTTGACAAGCTTTTTGCAGCGCTTCAATAAAACTGCGGCCAATACCCATCACCTCGCCCACCGATTTCATTTGCAAACCCAGCAAGCGGTTGGCGCCTTTAAATTTGTCAAAGTTCCAGCGCGGTATTTTTACGATCACGTAATCCAGCGTCGGCTCAAAATAGGCCGAAGTTGTTTTAGTGATCTGATTTTCTATTTCATCCAGGTTATAGCCGATAGCCAGCTTGGCGGCGATCTTGGCGATAGGATATCCGGTTGCCTTTGATGCCAATGCTGAGGAGCGTGATACGCGGGGGTTGATCTCGATGGCGATAATCGCTTCATCGGCGGGGTTTACAGAAAACTGCACGTTACAGCCGCCGGCGAAGTTACCTATGGCGCGCATCATGCGGATAGCCTGGTTACGCATTTCCTGGTAACAGCGGTCGCTCAGCGTCATTGCCGGTGCCACGGTGATCGAATCGCCGGTATGGATGCCCATCGGATCGAAATTCTCGATAGAGCAGATAATGATCACGTTGTCGTTGCTATCGCGCAATAATTCCAGCTCAAATTCCTTCCAGCCTAAAACCGCCTGCTCCACCAATACCTCGTGGGTTGGCGAAGCCTGCAGGCCACGGCTTAATGCCGCGTCAAATTCCTCTTTTTTATGGACGAAGCCACCGCCCGAACCGCCCAGTGTATAACTCGGACGTATTACCAGCGGGAAGCCTATCTCCTGGGCAGCTTCCTTGCCTTCAAGAAATGAGTTAGCGATCTTAGAGGGCGCCACACCTACGCCGATGTCAACCATCAGCTGGCGAAAAGCCTCGCGGTTTTCCGTTTTTTCGATAGCAGCAACGTCGACACCCACCACCTTTATATTGTATTTTTCCCAAATGCCGCGTTCTTCAGCTTCCTTGCAGAGGTTCAGCGCCGTTTGCCCGCCCATGGTAGGCAATACCGCATCAATTTTTTGCTCCTGCAATATCTTTTCAATGCTTTCGCAGGTTAGTGGCAGGAGGTAAACATGATCGGCAATCACCTTATCCGTCATGATGGTAGCGGGGTTGCTGTTGATGATGGATACCGAAATGCCTTCGTCTTTCAGCGACAGCGCGGCTTGCGAACCGGCATAGTCAAACTCACAGGCCTGGCCAATAATGATTGGGCCCGAACCAATAATTAAAACGGATTTGATGGAGTTGTCTTTGGGCATAGTTTTTTTGAGTCTTGAGTCCTAAGTCCGAAGTCTAAGTCTTGCCCAATCAACAATTATGGGCTATTTACTCTCGACTATGGACTTAAAACACTATGCGCTGAAAGCGAACAAACCGACTTCAGCGTCGGGATGCAAAGATAGATTTTATGCTCGGTTTTATTTGTTTTTTTTAAAAAATCGGCAAAGAATCTGGCTGGAAAAGAATTGATGGCCTCAACGAGGTTTATGAACATCCTTGAACCCAATCATATCGAAAAGTTTAAGTTCCTTGTCCAAATCAAATCCGCACGAAGTTGTAAATTCTTTAGGGTTGCTGTAGGTGCCGAATAACATATCCCACCAAACAATATCGCCATAATTGCTCTTATGCTTTTCGTATTCATGATGGATACGGTGCATCTCGGGCCGTTGAAATATATAACCGACCCATTGGGGCGTTTTGATATTCGTGTGATAAAAAAATTCTCCTAACGCAGTGCAAAGCGTATAAATAGCCCCGGCATCGGGATTTAAACCTAATAACGAGTATACCAGCAGGCTTCCGATAATTGAATTAACCGTCATTTCCAACGGGTGCTTGTAAAAGGAGGTGATGACCTCTATTCGTTGCGCACTGTGATGTATTTGGTGGAAATGCCTCCATAAAACATCACTCTCATGGCGCCACCGGTGCCACCAGTAAAAAATAAAGGTCGCAATAAAATAAGCGATCACACCGCCCAGCCAATTAGGAAGCTGATGCGATAAATGCCATACGGAATCACCGGATAACCATCGTTCCCAACTATAGCCGGCAACAACAACAATAATCAATTGTACAAAATTGATCGAGAGTACTCGTATGGTCCACGTGGGTACCTGTGGCAGTTTCCATCCTGGAATAAACCGTTCAACCAGGAAGCAGAGGCTGAAGGAAATTAAAATAATGATAAGCATAAGATTTGTTTTTTGTTTCCTCAAATCTCATAAGTGATATCAGTAATAAGTTTTGACTTTTATCAAATTAGTTTAGCCCTTATCCTACTTAATGTTTCCTGTTTTATACTTAAATATGAAGCGATTTGTCCTAAAGATGCTTTTTGTAAGATCCCAGGAAAATCTAAAAGCAACTGATCATATCGCTGTTTCGCGTCGAGCGTTTGTAAGTTAATGACCCTCTCCTCACTTTTAATGTAATACCGTTCGGTTAGTATGCGTCCGATAAGATTAAATTCAGGGTAGTGTTTATATAGATATTGCAGTTGATCCCAATTAATCGATTGCAACGTACAATCTTCCAACACCTCGATATTTTCGAACGATGGCTTTCTCGAAAAAAAGCTATAGACGGACACGATTATATCCCCATCGCCCATAAACCAGCTTGTGTACTCGTTATTTGCTTTATAATAAAATGCCCTGACGAATCCTTTTTTTATAAAATATACCCGCTGGGATACTTGCCCGGCCTTTAAAAGAATTCTCTTTTTAGTGAAAACTTCTTCTGTCAGAAAGGATTTAATCTGCTCTTGCAGCCCTTTGGAAAGAATAGCTATACTATTAAGTGTATTTAGCAAACCATTTGTTTCCACGTTTCTTAGATATATAACTAAAGCTTACCCGTGTATCGTTTCCGCTTTACCATAATTCTGCACCACTTGTGCTTCATAGGTTAGGTATTGCTTCCAGCGTTTGTCGACATCCAGGCCTCCCGCATATTTTTTGGCAAGACGGATAAACATGGCGTAATGCGTGGCCTCGCTGATCATGAGCTCGTGATAAAATGCCGAAAGTTCCGCATCATCTATATTTTCGGATAGTACTTTAAAACGCTCACAGCTCCGTGCTTCGATCATGGCCGAAAACAACAGGCGGTCCACCAGTTGCTCAACTCGTCCCCCGCCGATAATGATGAATTTGCGCAGCTCGTTTACGTAGTTGTCTTTACGCTCGCGGCCCAGCACAAATCCCCGCGCTAAAATAATATCGTGAACACGTTTAAAATGGTCCATTTCTTCCTGCACAAGCTGCGCCATTTCCTGCACCAGGCCAGATAGGTTTGGGTTTTGGACGATAAGCGTTATGGCATTGCTGGCTGCCTTCTGCTCACAAAACGCGTGGTCGGTTAAAAGCTCTTCGATATTGCTTTCAACAACATTCTTTACCCAAAGCGGGTCGGTAGGCAATTGCAGCTTAAGGATGGTTTTTTCGCTCACAAAGAAAGATAGTTATTTAGTAATAGATTATTCGTCCTGATCAAAAGCCCGGTTGTTTGCCAAAAAACGGGCGTGATGATGTACCGTCAAAATTTCAACTATTTTCTCGCTTTTGAACCGATAAATAATCAGGTAATTCCTAAAAACCAACTTTCTTGCGTCGACAGATTTGTAATCAAATGGGTTTCCCAAATTTGGATCATAATAAAGATTAGATATCGCATCCAGAATCAAATCGCTTTTCCAGGTTGGCATATTTTACTGAACCTCTGGCAATAAAATCAACGATCTCCTGAAGGTCATTTTTCGCAATGGGTAAGATAACGATGGTTACTAATTTTCTTTTAACCATTCCTTTTTAAAGTGCTCAAAATCTTCGCCTAAACCTTGTTCGGACTGTTCTATAGCCCTTTCAATTTTAGCCGAAACTAATATCCTGTCAAACACCTCCTCGATGTCCACGTTATCCGGCATATCGTCTAAGGTATGCTGAATCTCATCTTTTTTTATTACCATAAATGCTTTAGTTTCGCTATTATATTGGTCGGTTAATAATCTGTTTTTTAAAGTAAATATACAAACTTAAGTCAAATCAATCTACCTGTACAGATGCTTGCTCTCGATAAACTCCAACACAGCGTCAGGAACAAAATACTGGATATTCTTTTTTTCGGCTAATGATTTGCGAATGAACGTAGCCGAAAGCTCCATTAAAGGAGTCATGGTGATCGTTACCGATGGGTGGGTAGCCAGGTCGGTGTTTTCGTAACCGGGGCGCGGGTAAACATAGATGCGGTAATCGCGCAATATCAGTTTATAATTTTTCCATTTAGGCAAAGTTACCAGGTTATCCGATCCCATGATCAGGGCAAACTCATGCTGCGGGTATTTTTCCTTCAAATGGGTTAGCGTATCGATCGTATAGGATGGCTGCGGCAATTTCAGCTCGACGTCGCTAACGGATATATTCGTTGAATTCTCCGTGGCCAGTTTGGCCATCTCGAGCCGATCATAAGTATTGATCAGGTCGTTATACTTTTTTAAGGGATTTTGCGGCGAAACCACCAGCCAGACTTTATCGAGTGTGGTATGGTTTGCCATATAGCTGGCAATGATCAAATGGCCGACATGGATAGGATTAAATGAACCGAATAGTAAACCTATTTTCATTGTGAGCAGTTGGCAGTTAGCAGTTGGCAGTTAGCAATTACTAAATTATTTATAAACTATTCTCCAGCACCAAACTTCCCGGGATTATCAATCATATATTGAATGATGCGTCCGATCTCGTCAGATTGCAGATATAGTTTTTCATAAACATCCTGAGCTATGTAACCGCACTCTTTTGCAAATTCAAGCCATCCCTGTGTTTCACTATTTTCCATATCAACATCTGTTAATTTACTAACAAAATGATTAGGATACCGCCTTTTCCGATAGGCTTCAATCGTGCAAATATTCGTAGAACGCGACGAGCGCCGAATCTGGTCGGTTAATGAATAAGTTTCTTCTTTGGGGAATTGCTTTGATAGATGAAAGATTTGCATAGCGAGCGTAAAACTTTTTCTATATAACAATAAATCTTATAAGTACCCATATCATTACAACCGCCCCGATAAGCAAACTGCAAACCGAAAACTGCAAACTATTTAAGGAAATCCCTCACCAGATCTTCCGCTTCCCGGCAGGCCGTTTGAAGATCGTGATTTTTTAGAATAATATCAAATTTAGGCGCATAATCCAGTTCCTTTTCCGCTTTGATAAATCGCTCCTTCAATTTTTCGCTGTTATCGGTTCCGCGCGAGGTGAGCCGGTCGATCAAAACTTGCAGCGACGGCGGCTGTACAAAAATGGCCAATGCCTGCTGCTCATATTTCCGTTTAAGGTGCAGACCGCCTTCCACATCGATGTCGAATATGACCGTTTTGCCTTTTTTCCAGATGCGGTCGATCTCGGTCCGCAAGGTGCCGTAAAAGGTTCCGGAATACACCTCTTCAAATTCAACGAATTCCTTTTTTGCTATACGGTGCAGAAATTCCTGTTTGCTGATAAAATAATAATCTTTACTCTCCTGTTCGTCGCCGCGGGGTTTGCGAGTTGTTGCCGATATCGAAAATTCCAATTGGGGAAATTTGCCAAGCAGGTGATGAACAATGGTAGTTTTACCCGCCCCCGACGGCGCTGAAAATATAATGAGTTTTCCTTGTTTGGTCATTAGTTCACTGGTTCATTAGTTCATTGGTGCGGATTCGTTTTTAAAGTTCTCCAGCTTACAACTAATGAACTAATGAACGAATGAACAAATGAACTACAACACATTTAATAATTGTTCCTTAATTTTTTCCAGCTCCTCTTTCATGCCCACAACCAGTTTTTGGATATTGGCGTCGTTGGCCTTTGATCCGAGCGTATTGATCTCCCTGCCTATTTCCTGTGATATAAAACCAAGCTTTTTACCGTTGGCGTCATCATTTTTCAGCGTTTCGATAAAGTAATCGCAATGCACCCGCAGGCGTACCTTTTCCTCGGTAATATCGAGTTTGTCGATATAATAGATCAATTCCTGCTCGAAACGGTTTTGATCGATGGCGTCACGCGCCGCCGAGTCCAGTAAAAACTGGTTCAGCCGCTCCCTGATCAATGGTACGCGCTTTGGCTCTTCCACCTCGATGAGCGCAAGGTTTTTTAAGATAATGCCAATACGGGATTTTACATCCTGCTCAAGCACATTTCCCTCGTCGCTTCTAAACTGCTGGAATTCGGCTAACGCCTGGTTAAATGTTTTTTCTACGCTCTTCCATTCCTCTTCCGAAACAGTTTCTTCCTCATATTTAACCACCTCGGGCAGGCCAAGCGCCAGCTGCAGCAGGTTGGCGGCCGGTTCGTTTAAATCGTTACTTACAGCTTTTAATTGCCCGTAATAGTGTTTAAGCAGTTCTTTGTCGATCCCTGCGGCATTCACTGTAGAACTGGCTTTTTCAACATTGATAGAGAGGCTTACTTTTCCGCGTTCTATTTGCTTGTTGCAATCGTTGCGCAGCTGAAATTCCTTTTCAGCGAAAGCTTTTGGCAGGCGGAGAGATAATTCTAAAAACTTACTGTTCAGCGACTTGATTTCAACAGTATATTTTGTGCTGCCGGCATCAAAGCTGGCAATTCCATAGCCTGTCATGGATTTTATCATGCGCAAAGATAGGCGTTTTTGGTAGAGACGCAACATTTTGCGTCTCTACGCAGCCAAAGAGACCTTTAACACTTTTTCACATTTGCTTCCGTTTACAATCTTTATGTTTACAGCAATACATGCGCTTTAGATATTCCATTTTAATCCTCCTTTGTTTTTGCTTTGCTTTGCACGCCTCCGGCCAGCAGGTATTTACGGTAAAGGGTGTGATCTCAAAAAAATTGAGCGGTGAACGAATAGGACAAGCGGTTGTTACCAATTTGCAAAGCCATGCGATTATGATGAGCGATGAAATAGGGTGGTTTACCATTAAAGCCACGATAGGCGATACGCTGCTGTTTAGCAAACCCGATTATACCGACCAAAAAATCGTGATCGCTTCGCAGGCCGATATCCCTGTTTACATGCAGCCGATAGTTCACCTCCAGGAAGTAAAAATAGCCGGCGAATCTAAAAAGCAGGAATTGAACGATGTGATGAACGACTACCGCCGCAAGGGAATTTATTATGACGGCAAGCCGCCGCTCAGCGCGTTCAGCCCTTTTGGGGGATCGCCGCTGACGGGCTTATACGAGTTATTTGGAAAAGAACCCAGGCGGATGCGCCGGTTCGCTGAATTCACAAAAAGTGAAAATGAATATGCCGAAGTAAAAAAAAGATACACGCTTTCGCTGGTGAAGAGAGTGACAAAGGCACCAGACAGCACGGCTAAAAAATTCATGGAGTACTACACCCCCTCCTACGAGGACATAAAAGCATGGAACGACTATGAGCTGATCAAACACATTAGCGAATCGTACGAATTTTATGAAAAAAATAAGGATAAACCGGAACTGCAAAATCTATATCAGCCATTGTTGAAACCGGCTTCTTTAAGGAAGGATAATTAGTGAAGAGGTGCGGATTATATCCCAAGCATTTCGCATGCTTTTTCGGCGGCCAGCTTCTCCGCATTCTTTTTACTGAATTCTTTGCCCAACCCCATTATTTCGCCATCAATAAGCGCCTGCACGGTAAAAAGCTTTACATTTTCGCCATCTTCATTGCTCACCAGGTCGAACGCTACGTCCTTACTGTGGCGCTGGCACCACTCTATCAGCTTGCTTTTAAAGTTGGTTTCTGTTTGCTCAAGCGTATGGATATCGATGTGCGATTTAATGATGTGATTTACCAGGAAGCTGCGGGTAAAATCGTAGCCTTTATCCAAATAAACGGCACCGATCAATGCTTCAAAAGCGTCGCCGAGCAGCGATCCCTGCCGGGAGGAATTAAGCATCCGGCTATCATATTCGATCAGCTTATCGAATCCCAGCTTGCGCGCCAATTGGTTTAAATTCACCCGGCTCACTATTTTTGAACGCAGCTCGGTTAAAAAGCCCTCATCCTCGTAAGGGTAAAGTTTGAATAACACCTCGGCCACTACGCTACCCAAAACGGCGTCGCCTAAAAACTCCAGGCGCTCGTTACTGTTCTTCACTCCTTTTTTTACGTTCTGGGCTACCGATTTATGACGGAATGCCAGGCGGTATAACGACAAATTGCCCGGGACAAATCCGAGCAAGTTCTTTAAAACCTTTACGTACTTTCTGTTAGGCGATATGTAAAGCTTGTAGAAACGACTTATAGGCATTCAAATAATTAATCTTCGTACTTTTTAAATATCACGGAAGCATTATGGCCGCCAAAACCAAAACCATTGCTTTGCGCAACCCTGACCACCCGTTTTTGGGCTTTATTAAATGTGAAGTTTATTTTAGGATCAAAAGCGGGGTCATCCGTAAAATGGTTGATCGTTGGCGGGACAATGTCGTTATTGATAGCCAATATAGCAGCAATGGCTTCTACCGCGCCGGCGGCGCCGAGCAGGTGCCCTGTCATTGATTTTGTGGAGCTTATATTGATGTTATAAATATTATCGCCAAACGCCTGCTGTATCGCCTTCACTTCCTGGGGGTCGCCGATGGGGGTCGACGTTCCGTGAACATTCACGTAGTCAATATCTTCGGGCTTAAGCCCTGCATCTTCGAGCGCGGCTTTCATTACCAGCGCAGCGCCAAGTCCTTCGGGGTGTGGCGCTGTCATATGATAAGCATCGGCGCTCATGCCGCCGCCTACCATTTCGGCATATATCTTCGCTCCCCTCGCCTTTGCGTGCTCAAGCTCCTCTAAAATGATCGTTCCGGCGCCCTCGCCTGCCACAAAACCATCGCGGTCAAGGTCGAACGGACGTGAGGCGGTTGCGGGATCGTCATTACGTGTCGACAGCGCATGCATCGCGTTAAATCCGCCGATACCGGCCTCGTTTATTATCGCTTCGGATCCGCCGCTGATAAACATATTGGCTTTTCCGAGGCGGATATAGTTAAACGAATCGATAAGGGAGTTGTTAGATGAAGCACAGGCCGAAACGGTCGAAAAATTCGGGCCGCGCAAACCGTATTTGATAGAGAGATGACCGGGCGCGATGTCGGCGATCATTTTGGGTATAAAGAAGGGATTGAAGCGGGGCGAACCATCGCCCTTTGCGAAATTTACAACCTCGTCTAAAAAGGTTTTCAAACCGCCGATACCCGATCCCCAGATAACGCCTATGCGGCTGGTATCGAGTTTCTCAAAATCTAATCCGGCGTCTTTTACCGCTTCTTCGGTGGAATATAAAGCGTATTGAACAAATGGGTCGAGTTTCCGGGCATCCTTGCGGCCTAAAAATGCATCCGCATCAAAATTTTTTACTTCACAGGCGAATTTTGTCTTGAATTTTTCGGTATCAAAACTTTTGATCATTGCGGCCCCACTCACCCCATTGATCAAAGATTCCCAATATTCGGGAACGCTGTTACCAATTGGAGTAAGCGCTCCAAGCCCGGTTACTACAACTCTCTTAAACTCCATTTAACACAATTAGGAGAGTTTTATTTAACGTTTTTTTCGAGGTAAGCAACAGCCTGACCAACGGTACCGATAGTTTCGGCCTGGTCATCAGGGATAGCTACGTTAAATTCTTTTTCAAACTCCATGATTAATTCCACGGTGTCCAACGAGTCAGCACCAAGATCATTGGTGAAGCTAGCTTCGGGTGTTACTTCACCTTCGTCAACACCTAATTTTTCAACGATAATAGCTTTTACTCTTGAAGCGATATCAGACATAGTCTTATAATTTAATGATTAATAAAAATTTGTGCAAAGAAAAATAAATTCCGGCAAATATCAAATCTAAAAACTTTTGTATAATGTGCAACAAAATTTTATTGATAGAGTTTCGATTTGTAATTTGGCCGGTGCAAAAGTAATGATTTTGAACAGGAAATTTTTAAAGTTTGAGATCAACCTCGATTTTGTTCTGATAGCGGTAACAACTTCGCAAAAAGATTATCGTATTTGCTATCTCATCAATAAATATTTAAATCTCGATTTTACAAGATCTGCCGACCTGGAGGTCGACATTTCGGAAGCGCTGGCGCCGGCATTTTTTTCGCTTTACCGTTATACTGCCGACGATGCTGAAACCGACTATTACTTTATCGCGAATAAAGGATCGGAGGGCTACCTGGTACCCGAAATGAGCAGGGTGGATTTTTTTTTTATGATCAAAAATCATATCAACGAAAACGATCTCGACAAGCTGATCCCGGCCTTAAATAAAATACCCGAAGTTGTTGCGGCGGCAAAGATTGACCCTAAAAAAATAAAATCACGTGAAAATCTATTATTTTAGCGCGAAATTCGGAAGTGTCAACGTTACACTATTGCAGCCGGGTGGGCCTTCATTAACCAGACAAGCATGAAATTAAATTATAACCGTACTAAAATTGTTGCCACCATGGGGCCTGCGTCCGCAAAAAAGGATATTCTTTTAGCGATGATACAAGCCGGCGTAAATATTTGCAGGCTCAATTTTTCGCACGGCCGGGCGGACGACCATAAAGAAGTGATTGACCTGATCCGCAGCATCAATGAGCAATATAAAACCAACGTTGGGATATTGGCCGACCTGCAGGGGCCCAAGATCCGGATCGGCCTGGTAAAAGACGGCGGCATTCACCTGGTTAACGGCACCCGTATCAATATAACTACCCACGAATGCATAGGCGACGATAACCAGATATATATAACCTACGATACATTCCCACAGGATGTGCAGCGAAACGAGATCATTTTGCTGGACGATGGAAAAATCCAAATGAAGGTGATTGAAACAAACCGCCTGGACACCGTTGTCTGCGAAATTATACATGGCGGTATTTTAACATCGCGCAAGGGCGTTAACCTGCCTAACACCAAGGTTTCGATACCCAGCTTAACGGAAGAAGATCTTGAAAACCTGAAACTCGCGCTGGAATGGGATGTAGACTGGGTGGGCCTTTCATTTGTACGCACCGGCCAGGATATTATCGACCTGAAGCGCATTATTAACGCAAGCGGAAAAGCAGCCAAGGTGATTGCCAAAGTTGAAAAGCCGGAAGCTATCGATAATATCGACGAGATTATAGCGGCCACCGACGGTGTGATGGTGGCCCGCGGCGACCTGGGCGTTGAAATGCCGCTGGAAGAAGTGCCGCTGCTGCAAAAAATGATCGCCCGTAAATGCCGGGAGGCTTCGAAACCGGTGATCGTGGCGACCCAAATGCTCGAATCCATGATCACAACGCCGCGGCCAACGCGCGCCGAAGTTAACGACGTTGCCAACTCGGTGCTCGACGGCGCGGACGCTGTTATGCTAAGCGGTGAAACATCCGTGGGCGAGTTCCCGGTGATCGTTATCGAGACCATGTCGAAGATCATCAGGAACGTTGAAGAGCTTGGTTACCCGTTCAATACCAATAAAGAGGCCCACACGGATACCTCCTCGGCGGATTATTTAAGCAATGCTGTATGCGGCTCGGCGGTGTTTTTGGCCGAGCATACCAATGCGGTGGGTATTGTTTCCATGACCGTTTCGGGTTATTCGGCTTTCGAAATATCAAGTTACCGCCCCAAGGCAAGCACCTATATATTTACCTCGAATAAGCACCTGCTTAATGCGCTTAGCCTGGTTTGGGGCGTGAGAACTTTTTATTATGACCAACTGGAAAGCACCGATAAAACCATCAGCGACGTAAATAATATACTTAAAGGCGAAAACCTGGTACAGGCCGGCGACGTGGTAATTAACACGGCCGCCATACCTATCGTTAAAAAAGGTAAAACCAATATGTTGAAGGTGACGGTTATTGAATAATGGTGAGTGGTTAGATTGGGTGAGTGGTTGATTGGTTGTTGTTGAAACTACTCACTTAATCAACCCAATCAATTACTCACAACCTTCCCCTAATTGAATAATGGTGAGTGGTTGATTGGTTGTTGTTGAAACTACTCACTTAATCAACCCAATCAACTACTCACAACCCACCTAATACATGGTTGATTAAGTTGGATTGGGTGAGTGGTTGATTGGTTGTCGTTGAAACTACTCACTTAATCAACCCAATGAACTACTCACAACTGCCTAATACACCCCCGCAGCGCAAACCTTCAAAAACAACCTGTCGAACGTCGCAAAGTAATAATCCCAATAAATTCTTAATGCTCTCATATCTGTAACCTCCTTACCAGGCCCCCTATTGGACACAATAAAGGTATGATAGTTTAAATTTATATCTAAAAACTAAATTAAGTTTTCAATGTGAATAACGTTGTGAACCGGTATCCTTATTATTTAATTTTTACTTAAATATTTATTCCCCATTCCGAACAATTTATATCCGGGCATGTTATTTGTATAAAAAAGATCAGCGGGTTTTTGTTTAAAATTTTCTCAAAAACTGCTTAGCTGAATAATCTATAGCATGAAAACAACCTCTACCCAGGCTCTTAAGTATAATAATTTCGACTTGCTGCGTATTTTGGCCGCCACGCAGGTGGTTATATTTCATTCGGTAATGTACCTTCACCTGGTTAAACCGGCAGGGTACAATTTTTTCCTGTTATTCCCCGGCGTCCCGATGTTCTTTACCATGAGCGGCTACCTCATTTCGGCCTCTTATGAAAGAAATACGGACCTGAAAAATTATTTCAAAAACCGCATTTTCAGGATATACCCCGCTTTGTGGTTTTGCATACTGCTGACCATCATAACAGCCACAATATTCGGGGGCATCAATTTTTTTAACGCAAGTACGCCCGCCTGGCTTGGCAGTCAACTGGTAGGCGGAATTTATACTCCCGGCTTTTTAAAACACTATGGAATAGGCGCATACAACTCCAGTTTGTGGACCATCCCGGTGGAATTGCAGTTTTACCTGGTATTACCGGTAGTGTATTACCTGATTAACCGCTTTTTTATAAAATCTAAGGCTTCCAATGTGCCTTTTTATATCGCCTGGGGGATATTTTTAATTATAGGTATCGCGCTCAGGGCCAAGTTTCCGGCGTTGATGGAAGACCATGAGTTTGGGCCCGCAAAGTTGTTCCGATACTCATTTATACCCCATTTTTATTTGTTTTTAGCAGGCGTTTTAATGCAGCGGCTAAGTGCGAGCAAGTCGCGGTTAATTGCGGGCAAGGCCCTTTACTGGTTTATATTTTATCTGGTGTTTTGTTATTTCGTTCCGCTCAATTTCGCTGTGACGATCATTATTGCCAGCCTGATATTAGCGGTATTTACCATTTCCCTTGCTTATACCGCCCCGGGGTTCTCTCATAAATTATTAAGAGGCAATGATATTTCTTATGGCGTATACATTTACCATGGGCTAATTATAAATATCCTGGTACAGTTACACTATACCGGGCAGTGGAAATATGTTGCCATCCTTATTCCGATCGCCTTCGCCATTGCTTTGTTTTCGTGGAAACTTATAGAAGAACCGATGCTAAGACGCAAAAAGAAAACGATCAATATCCAGCTAAAAGAAAACAAGGAAGCCGACGAGCAGGACAGCGGCGCCGAACCGCAAAAGGTTGTTGCCATAGCTACCGGAAACCGGCTGACTTAAACTCGCCGGTATTATTAATGCACTGGGTTACCCGCCGGAGATATGTTAAAATAACAGCCCCCGGCAGGTAACCCTTTCTATTACCTGTGATTCCGCAGAAACAGGCTGATACGGCCGCCAGAAAATGTATTTTTTAATTTTTCCACATGTTAACCCATTGTAAATTAAATATTTACAGTGCATGATGTGCTGCAAGGGCACTTTCCCACACGGTGTTGAAAACTCTCAATTGAATGCTGTTTTGCAGAGTAATAGATTTGATTAAAAACCCCCTTTTGTTTTTTCTATCGTTTACGAGGGGGTACAGTTACCACTAAAAATTTTCAATCATGGGCAAGAGCATTACCAAAAAACAGAGCGGCAAAGGATTAAAAATCGAGCGGTTCTTCACCAAAGAGGGAACGAATGTATTTGATCTTTTTAAGTACGAAAAACGCTCATCGGTTATCCGTAACCCTTCGGGCGACGCTGTTTTTGAAATGAACGATGTAGAGGTGCCGGCGACGTGGTCGCAGGTAGCGACGGATATACTTGCCCAAAAATATTTTAGAAAGGCGGGCGTGCCGCAGGCCGATGGGTCGACGGGTTCCGAAAAAAGCATTAAACAGGTGGCGCACCGCATGGCCAACTGCTGGAAACACTGGGGCGTTAAATATGGATACTTCGCCTCGAAAAAAGACGCGGAAATATTTTATGATGAAATTGTTTACACCATTACCGGGCAGCTGGCCGCGCCCAATTCGCCGCAATGGTTCAACACTGGCCTGCATACTTCCTATGGCATTACCGGGAAGCCGCAGGGCCATTATTATGTCGACCCGATTACCGAACTATTAAGTAAATCCACGTCGGCCTATGAACGCCCGCAGCCGCATGCCTGCTTTATCCTTTCGGTTGACGACGACCTGGTAAACGAAGGCGGCATCATGGACCTGCTGGTTCGTGAGGCGCGTATCTTTAAATATGGGTCGGGTGTGGGCACTAACTTTTCGAAGATCAGGGGCGAAAGCGAAAAATTATCCGGCGGCGGCTATTCATCCGGGCTGATGTCTTTCCTGAAGATCGGCGACCGTGCAGCGGGAGCCATCAAATCGGGTGGCACAACCCGCCGCGCCGCAAAAATGGTTTGCCTCGACCTGGATCACCCGGAAATTGAAGGCTTTGTGAACTGGAAAGTGGAAGAGGAAAAAAAGGTGGCCGCGCTGATCGCTGCGGGCTATTCGTCCGACTACGAGGGTGAAGCCTATCGCACCGTATCGGGTCAAAACTCTAATAATTCAGTGCGCATCCCTAATAGCTTTTTTAAAGCATTAAAAGATGGGAAGCCCTGGGAATTGACCAGCCGCATAACGGGCAAAGCTGTGCGGTCGGTTTCGTCAGAAAAGCTTTGGGACGATATCGCCTTTGCGGCCTGGGCTTGCGCCGATCCCGGCGTGCAGTTCGACACCACCATTAACGAATGGCATACCTGCCCCGAGGGCGGCCGCATCAACGCGTCGAACCCGTGCTCGGAATATATGTTTTTGGACAATACCGCCTGCAACCTGGCATCCATTAACCTGGCGCATTTTTTTGATCCTAAAACCCGGGCGTTTGACGTAAAAGGTTTTGAACATGCCTGCCGAATATGGACCATTGTTTTGGAAATATCTGTTCTGATGGCCCAGTTTCCTTCCAAAGAAGTGGCGCAATTATCCTATGATTACCGCACGCTGGGTTTAGGTTATGCGAACCTCGGCTCGGCATTGATGGTAAATGGCATTCCTTACGATAGTGACAAGGCCCGCGCGATAGGCGGCGCCATCACCGCCATTATGACCGGCACCGCCTATGCTGCGTCGGCAGAGATGTCCCGCGAGCTGGGGACCTTCAGCCGCTACAAAGAAAACAAACAGCACATGCTGCGGGTAATGCGCAACCACCGCTACGCTGCTTATAACTCGACCGGGAATTATGAGGGCCTGGAGATCACCCCTCCGGGGATCGATCCGAAACATTGCCCGGATTATTTACTCTCCGCGGCCTGCAACGCCTGGGACAAAGCCGTTGAAATGGGTGAGCAACATGGCTACCGCAACGCGCAGACGACCGTAATTGCGCCGACAGGCACCATCGGTTTAGTGATGGATTGCGATACCACCGGCATCGAGCCCGACTTTGCCCTGGTGAAGTTTAAAAAGCTATCGGGCGGCGGGTATTTTAAGATCATCAACCAGGCCGTGCCCGAAGCATTAGACAACCTGGGCTATAAAGAGCACGAGGTTACCGCCATCGTCAACTACGCAAAAGGCGCGGCTACCTTGAAAGGCGCGCCACATGTAAATACCGAAACGTTAAAAGCCAAAGGCTTAACCGACGGCGAACTGGAAAAACTCGACAAAGGTGTAGCAACCGCGTTCGAGATCAGTTTTGCCTTTAATATATGGTCGCTGGGTGAGGATTGTTTGAAGAGGCTTGGCTTTAAAGCCGAACAGTACAACGCGCCTGATTTTAACGTGCTGCGCGCCCTGGGCTTTACCCGCCGGGAAATTGCCGAGGCCAACGAGTACATCTGCGGCACCATGACGGTAGAAGGCGCCCCGTATCTAAAAAAAGAGCATTACCCCATATTTGATTGTGCCAACAAATGCGGCGAAAAGGGCGAGCGCTTTATTCACGCCCACGGCCACATCAAAATGATGGCGGCGGCACAGCCGTTCCTTTCGGGCGCCATATCTAAAACCATCAATTTGCCCAACGAGGCGAAAGTAGAAGAGATACAGGATTGCTACCAGCTTTCGTGGACACTGGGCCTCAAGGCCAATGCGCTTTACCGCGACGGGTGCAAACTGTCGCAGCCACTATCGACTAAATCGGATGTAAAGGAAGAGCAGGAAATAACCGACGAGAAACTGGACACGGTGGAAGAAGTATTGGGCGAAGCGGCCAACGTAAAGCTGAGCGACCTTACTTCGGAACAGGTGATCGAGGCGGCTATCGCCATCATGGAAAAATCAAAGGACACCAACTTTATGCGGCAGCTCTCGCGGGTGGTGCAAAAGAAGAGCCTGCCGTTTAAGCGCCGCGGGTATACCCAAAAAGCGATGATCGACGGGCAGACGGTATTCGTGCGCACGGGCGAGTACGAGGATGGTACGCTTGGCGAGATCTTCGTGGATATGCACAAGGAGGGCGCAACGTTCCGGTCGCTGATGAACTGCTTTGCTATCGCCGTTTCGGTGGGCTTGCAATACGGCGTGCCGCTGGAGGAATATGTGGAGAAATTCACCTTCACCCGCTTTGAACCTGCCGGTATGGTGGTGGGCCACGCCAATATAAAAAGCGCCACCTCCATCATCGATTACATTTTCAGGATGCTTGGCTACGAATACCAGAACCGTACCGACCTGGTGCATGTGCTTACCTCGCCGAACACCGTTATCGATAACCCGCAGATGGACGACAGCGATATGGACCCCGACGAGACGAATGTTTACCAACCGGTTAAGCCGGTGGCAGTGGAGAGTGGCAGTGGCAGTAGTCAGAAGCAATATTCGGTCGACTTGAGCATGGGCGCACAAAGCGACGCCCCGGCTTGCAATACCTGCGGTCATACGACGATACGGTCAGGTACCTGTTATAAGTGTTTGAATTGCGGGAATTCGATGGGATGCTCGTGAGGGAGGTGAAAGGCGAAAGGTAAAAGGTGAAAGGTGAAAGGCGAAAGGTGAAAGGTGAAAGGTGAAAGGCGAAAGGTTAAAGGCAAAAGCGAAAAGCATAGCTAAATAGCTTTCGGCTTTGGTCTTTTAGCTTTATGCTTACCAATTAGTATCTTTGTGTATGGACAACTGGAAAGGTCGTATTACAACAAACCCGGCGCAATGCGGCGGGAGGCCATGCATACGCGGCATGCGTATACACGTTGTCGACATACTGGATTTACTTGCCGCGGGTTTAACGCAGGAACAAGTACTTGAAGAATTGCCCGATCTGGAGGCGCAGGATATTGAAGCCGCTTTAAAATATGCCGGCAGCAAGCTTGACCATCCCATTATAGCAGCATGACCATTTGGATCATGCACAACTCTCTCTCCTTTCATACTTGACATAACCAATACAATATGTTCGACGCACTAAACAAGTACCGGAAGCATGACCATTTTTTCTTTACGGCGACTGATTCTCTTGAAGAAGTATGTAACGCCCCGGATGACAGGGACGGTGTATATTTGGTTTATGAATTAAAAAATGACGGAGTCACTTTGGTACTTATTGGTGCATCGGCAGATAAGATACCAGGCTATGCTATCAAAGAGGGTTTACTTGGATTAAAAACTGCGATAGTCGCGGGGACTGAATCAGAATGGAAAAACCAAAGGAGCCGGTCGTGGCCGGTTAAAATGTTAGCCGAAAATATTGACGCATTGGATATCTATTGGTGGGTGACCTACAACTACAATCGCGGCGATCATCCGGAAGACGTCAAAAGGTCATTATTTCGCAAACATAAATCACTATTTGGCGAACTGCCTAAATGGAACAAACGCTGGCAATAAGTTTTGAGCGAACCGTTCAGTCGGGCTAATTTAAGATATCGTTCAATACATCTTCGGTTAGTCCGCGTTCAGCGGCTTTATCCTGAACTTCTTTAACAAACTGAATAAAATCGGCATCTTCCTGGCGTTTAAAAGCAATTTTCAGCATTTTGTTAATGGTATCATTTACCTGCCTTCGCTTTTTTTCGGACGAATACCGCCAATTTTTAGCCACCTGATCATCAACTTCTAAAACGATCCTTTCCATAAAATTATTCTTATACCAAATATAAGCATTTAAACAACGAACAATACAAGCGCTTACGTATAAATTACAGATCGCAAACTGTATCTCGTTAACTTTTTTCTAAAAAACTAAAAAAATAGTTTGTAAACTATAAAAATAGTTCTACCTTTGACTAACTATAAAAATAGTTTGCTATGCAGATCAAAGAACTTACTAAAGCAGAAGAGCAGGTAATGCAGCTATTATGGCAGCTCAGCGAAGCCGTTGTAAAAGACATTATCGAGCTGATGCCCGAACCCAAGCCCGCCTATAATACCGTATCGACGGTAGTGCGGGTGCTGGAAGGCAAAGGTTTTATCGGCCATAAGGCTTATGGAAACTCGCACGTGTACTACCCGCTCATCAGCGAGGCGCAGTATAAGAAGTTCACCTTCGATAAGATGATGAGCAGCTATTTCAGCAACTCGTACCAGAGTCTCGTATCCTTCATCGCCAACGAGAAGAAGCTGGACATCCGCCAGCTGGACGAATTAACCCAATTGATAGAGGACCTAAAACGTAAAAAGCAATGAACTGGCTATATTACCTCGCAGAAGCCAATATATACCTGGGGGTATTTTACCTGGCCCACTGCCTGTTTTTAAACCGCGACACGCATTACCAGCTTAGCCGCGCCTACCTGGTTTTTAGCTGTATAGCCGCGTTTATATTGCCCGTTGTGCAAATCGGCGCGTTAAGGCCCGCCAGGACAACCGAACGTATAACCGCTGTTCAATACGCCCTGCCCATGCCGACAGCGGGTATCATGATACCGCAGCCGCAAACGATAACCGTTGCCGCGCCGGTAGCTGAACATCCTATTACTTTACAGGACGGTTTATGGTACCTGTACCTGGCCGGCGCAGCCGTGGCCGTTTGCATGCTTTTAATGAAGCTGTATACCCTGTTCAGGCTGATGCGCAGCGGGCAACGCGTTTACGAAGGCAGGCGCAGGCTGGTATATTTAAACGGAACCGACACGGCCTTTTCGTTTTTCAATTACCTGTTCATCGGCACGGAAACGGCCGAAGCCGGCACCATTATCCGGCACGAGCTGGTGCACATCCGCCAAAAACACTCATTGGATATCATCTTCCTTGAGTTGCTGAAGATCGTTAACTGGTTTAACCCGCTGGTTTACCTGCTGCAAAACAGCCTGAAAACCATCCATGAATATATCGCCGACGAGCATACCGCAGCTCACGAAACCGATGCCCTCGCCTATTCATCCTTATTGCTAAAGAACGCTTACGGTCTTGGCGGCTCTTCTATCACGCATTCATTTTTCAATTATAACCTGTTAAAAAAACGGATCATCATGTTAAATCAACAACGTTCGGGTAATTTGGCAAGGCTGAAGTACCTGGCAGCGCTTCCCATCTGCGCTGCAATGCTATGCACATCAACCCTGGCCTTCAGTAAAACCTACGGCTGGATAGATCTTGCCCCTACCCATGTACACACGGCTATATTCGTTAACCACCCGGTAAAACATAAGCGTTTAAAAATCACGCAGAACGGCGTTACCACCGTAACCGATCAGTTTTCCATCGATAAAAAAAATCAAAAAGTAATTTATACAGCGGGTAATATCACCAAAGCCGACAGGTCGTCCCTGCTTAAATACCACCATCTTAAGGTGGAAGTGGTCGAGGACAGTACGCTGTACACCACCAAAGACGGCAAGCCATTCCTGCCCGTTGTGAATGTTGACGGTTACTACCAGCTGGATCATTTTCTACATAACAATATTCATTACACTCCTGCCAAAGGCGAAAAGGGCGGATTTGTGGAAATAGCTTTTGCACTGGACAACGACCGCCACATCACCGACGCTAAAATTGCCATAAGCGGCGGCCCCAAACTTGACGCCCTGGCGCTAAACGGGTTTAAAGCTTACAAAGGAATTGTTAACGACGACGGCGGCAAAAATTACAAATTGGTCGTGTATTTTTTCACGAATGACTATTCTATATTTAAAACCGACTCGATTCAAAAGGAAAATGACCCCGAGTATGCAGGGGAACTCATCATTACCGGTTATAAATATCCCGCCAATTTAACCAGTAAAGGATATGAGTACGAGGAAAGCGGTATTGGCTTCCCGGGCGACGATAATAACATGAAGTTTGCCAGGGTGATCATTTATGATAAGAACGGCGAGGCTACGTGGTTTTACAGAAGCAAATCGACCCCGGCCGATCTAAAATTACTCAAGGATAAATACGGCTATACGTTTCCGTCCGGCGCATCGCCGGTTGTACAAATGATGTATCCAAATAATGCGCAATTAAAGCATGTGGCCTATATTTATACTATTGCATCTTATCTGGAGGCGCCTTATTCCAATCACTTTTACAACCATATCCTCAACAACATCGAATATCCGCAGCAAGCAAAAAAGGAGCTAAAAGGCGGTGTGGTTATTTTGAACTTTAACCTGGATAAAGAGGGAATGATAGGGGATGTAAACGTAGCGCAAAGCGCAGGCAGCGGCTTTGATGAGGCGGCGGTGAGCGCTTTGCGGTCCTATAAGTTCGCCATTAACGATAAGGCGGGCAGGCATAGCATAGCCATCGTGTTTTGCGTGGCCGAAAAGAAGTACCGCCCGGCTGTAAGCGATAAAATTAAGAAAGACGGGTACGTGGGCGAGTTAGCGGTATCGGATGTAAAGTCGCCGTTTGTAAGTTCGGATGTAAAGTTTCCGCCGCCGGTTGGTAAGAAAAATTGATTAAGATATGATGTGAGAACAATTGCATGTCCATGATCCGATGCTCACTGCGTTTCGCATGACAGTGCGCACGGTTCATGTGATGTTCTCGCCGCTCAATTGCCGCGGAGGCTGTTACTTTTGGCTTGATCCAAAAGTAACCAAGACCGAGCGCAGCGAGATAATGAGTGCCATTAAAAAACAATTAAACACGAATAACTCAAGACAGAAAAATACTTCCACCCGCTCTGCCGGTTCTTAACGCTTTTCGGTTACATCCCGAAAAGCTAAACCGGCATTCACGCCATACTCCCGGCCCGTTTTTCTGTCTGGCCTTTGCGCGCTTTAACTTACCTATTTTTGGACGAAGCTGGTTTGCTGAGGGGGATGATACGCTTGCTAAAAGGACCCGTGGTGCGGCGGCTGGGGCAGGCGAAGGCCGGGAAGGTTAGGAGGCTGCGCTATTTTGCCGTTGCGGGTACGCATGCGGCCGAAGGCGAAGTTGAGCGAGAAGCCTTCCGTAGTGCGTATACGGTTAAAATCGACGAAACCCTGGATGCCGAAGCTCACATTTTTGGTCATCAGCAGGTAGTACTGTACCATTACCGGCACCTCGAATGCGTAACGGTCGCTTGTATTTTTTAAAGTGTTGTCGTTCAGCCTGTCGTAGGTCGTAAAATTCACCGTGCCCACCCCTGCCGACACCGTTAAAAAAGTGTATTGCTGCCTGAATATTTTTCCCAGCATCACGTTGTACCGCGTAACATCCAGGTTGCCGGTTTCGGCTGGCCAAAAGTGGTTAACTTCTGTTTCGGCCACAGCCGAAAAAACGTAATGATGCCCGATCTCGGCGCTGGCGGTTAGCATCCCGAGGGAACCAACCGAACTGCCGCCGAAACCGAACGTTCCCCAATAGCTTTTCGCCGCGCGGCTGCTGTCGGTGCGTGCGCGCTGGGCGTAGGCGCTTGTTAAACAAAACGCAAGAAGGATCAGCGTGTAGAAAAGTGTTTTACGCATAGGTATATGACAAATATAGGATGCTCACTGCGTTTCGCATGACAGTGCGCCGATTCACGTGATGTTCTCGCCGCTCAATTGCCGCGGAGGCTTTTGTCACTTTTGGCTTGATCCAAAAGTAACCAAGACCGAGCGCAGCGAGATAATGAGTGCCATTAAAAAACAATTAAACACGAATAACTCAAGACAGAAAAATACTTCAACCCGCTCTGCCGGTTCTTAACGCTTTTCGGTTACATCCCGAAAAGCTAAACCGGCATTCACGCCATACTCCCGGCCCGTTTTTCTGTCTGGCCTTTGCGCTTTTCGTACTGATTTCGGACGAAGATATTCTTTTGTCATCCTGAACGAAGTGAAGGATCTTCTAAAGCGATTGGTAAGCTGCCAGGCGCAGAGCGAAAAAGGGCACGAGTAGCCTCTTCTGCAGCCTTGCACGGATACGCGCCAGGATGAAGAATAACATATATATTTACACTAAATCCTAAAAAGACAAAAAGCCCTTCAATCGGGGCTTAAATTATTTTTTCTTTTTCTTTGGATTTTTGAGACATTCCTCAAATTCTTCTTTGGTTTTTCCAGCCGCTATAAGATTTGTGTGTATGTGGTCTCGTGGAATTTCTTTATAGTTTGTTCTTACCGCTACACATCTTAATAACTTTCCGTTAGGATGCCCGTCCGGGTAATCGTATAAATCATGATGCCATGCGTCCTTTCGTATAAATACCAATCCTATATATTTTAAATACTGTAAAAATATCTTAGTCGGTACTTGCTTGACACCCATTTTTTCTTACACGGGGATGGACACCTGTTCTTTAAATGAGCGAATAAATGAAGAGTTTCTATGAGTTGTTCTAATGCGTTTAATGGGTGGCTTATAACTAACAGTTGGTATCTTTTTAAGCGTCCATCCCAAGTCAAGCAGAACCCGTTCTAATGTTCCTTTCTCATAGGTATCTTGTAAGAATGTATGAAGCGCTCCCTCAAATCCTTCTTTTGCTTCATGTTCTGTCATACCAAAAGAAGATAACTTTAAAGCCGGACAAAAAGAAACTATATAATCTCCCTGCTTTATCAATTCTATTTCTAATAAAACTTTTACAACACTGCGGCCATCAGTTTTGATGAGGTTGGTCATTGTGGTTTTTCCCTCTTTTTGAGTTCGTTATACGACTTATAACTTTACAAAGATACGTTACTTATAAGGTAACAACAATAAATACGGGCTGTTGCTTTAATTATTGCACCTAAGTTACATAAGACAAGCGTATTTCAAAATATCGTGAAAATACCATTTTTTGGTATACTATGCTTTATACTGGATACGCGCCAGAATGGGGCGAATCCCGCTTTATATAATCCACAATTTCTTTGAGATCAAACCTGGCGGTTTTCGACAGAACTATTTTTACCACCGGTCCATCTCTTTTTTTACGTCCTCCCAGTCGAGTCCTTCCCCATTTTCAATTTCCTTTTGTGCCGCTTCTATTTTTTGTAACAGTAGTACCCGCTCCACCAAATCATCGACAGAGAATGTCGCGGGCATCTGTTCCATAAGCTCTTTCACTTTATTTTTTGTAAGCATGACTATCTCCCTGATTTGAAAAGTAATATACAAAATTTACCAATATGGATATGCCCTGCGAAAAAGGCACAAGTAGCCTGCCTTGCAGCCAGCTAAAATACTCGCGCCGGGATGGGGACACCACCGGGCGAACGTGGCCCATGGCATCGCCGGCAACCAGATATTTGAATTTAACATGTATTTTTAAAGAAATTTGCTTAACATGTTCGACGCGCTAAACAAGTACCGAAAGAACGATCATTTTTTCTTTGATGCGACCGATTCGCTTGAAGAAGTATGCAACGCCCCGGATAATAAGGATGGCGTATACCTGGTTTATGAGTTAAAAAACGGACGGGTTTCGCTGGTTTACGTCGGGTCTTCCGGCGATCGGTCTTTTATCCATGTAAAGGAAGGTTTGTCCGGTTTGAAACAAAGCATAATAAACGGACCCAAAGCCGAAAAAGGCGTAAGGGCGCAGGACTGGCCGGTTAAAATGCTCGCAGAGGGTATCCATGCCTTAGATATTTACTGGTGGGCGACGTATTATGGTCAATTAAAAGATCACCCCGAGATGGTGCAAATTGACATATTGAACACGTATCGGGAAATACATGGCGAATGGCCCCGGTGGAACAGAAAACCGGGCGGAAAGCGCAAATAAATTGTCAGTTATGCAACAAAAAAGACACGAGTAGCCTCTTCTGCAGCCCAGCACGGATACTCGCGCCAGAATCGGGGGAAGGAGTTTTTTTGTTATGGATAGCATGTCTCGGGAACGCCTTGCTGTTGGCCTATGACACATTCCCTCTAGCCAAAGGCCCACTATTTATTTGAGGACACATTTGAAATTTTCTTAATTTCACTCAAAATCCTAATGAATAATATAAATGAAAAAATAGATTTCTTCTTCAAATCACCGACAGATGAGCCAATAGGGCCCAATTTTAGTTATCTCTATCTACTAAGAAGAGACATATTTACATCTTTAGGTTATGACCCAAATACAATGAAGCCAATTAATTACCGTGTACTTTGGCCTGGGCTGATGTGTATTTTGGCCGGGATAGATTTACTTGGAAAATATTTAGAAGGGGATGATATTAATACGTCTGTATCTTTTAGATTTAAGAATTACTATAAAAAATACTTTAGCAATAAGGAAGAATTCGAAATTATATATCAGTTAAGGAACTCGATGTTACATTCATTTGGTTTGTACTCTTTCATCAGCAATAAAAAGGTTAAAAAACAAGAATACTTTTTTATTTTAGATATTAGGAACGATAATTCGATAGTCACCTGTCAAAATAATACATATACAATAAATATTATAGCACTATGCAATGCATTTGAAATTAGTATAGATAAGTATTTAGAAGACCTAAGAAGTAATGATATGCTCAAAATTAATTTTGAGAAAATGTTCCCTTTTTATGCAGGAATTTCAACCAGGCAATAAAATAATATGGTTATTGCAAATCTGCTGAACCGTCCCGTTCGCACCGGATAAGACGGTTAGCATCATTCCACTCTAATTTAAGATTTGCAAAAGGCTCATCTTTTTCTTAGAATTTTCAATATGGGTGTTTTGATAAGAAGAAGTGATCAAATTTAAGTTATTTGTAGTGAGCTTATTTATTCTTTCCCGCTCTAATAATTCTCTTTTTTCCTCCAAGAACTCATCAATGCTTTGTTTAGATGAAAATTTTAAAATAACCACCAGTAACTCGATACTGATAAAAAATATGTTTACAAGGAAATAGTAAAACCCCATGTGCCAAGACTTGAATATTAATGAGAATAATGCACTTATTCTGGTTAGAAACCCATCTTCTGAAAAACCAGTATTTGATTTTTTATTTTGGATTTCAGTATCTCTTTTGTGAATAATTTTCTCCAATTGACTTTCTGCATTTTTATATAGGTGCTCCTTTTCGTTTGCTATCGCTTGCTTCAATTGAGTCACTTTGCCTACCCCTCTGAATTTCCCACCGCCGGTACCATCGGCTTCTGTTGCAACACTATTTAAAGCTAATTGCCAATCGTACAAAGACTGTTTTTCTGCAAATTCTAAGGCAGCTACTTGTTCGCTGTACTTGTTTTTTACCTTACTATCAATTTCGTCTAAATTTTGAGTACGAAGAGCTACCACTTCCATATCAATGTCTTTTTGAAAAAAAATCTGATCAATGAATGATGCGGAAAGCAAAGCGATAGTAACTCCTATAACTATTCTAAAGCTTGCTACCCATGTAATAGATTTCTCTTTGGGCTTAGCTAAAACTATTGACCGCTCAATCAGAAAAACCACAAAGCTTGCAAAGCATCCTATACAAATTGAAAATAGTAAAGGCTCTTTATAAATATTAACTGAAATTGCAGTAGTAAATACCATCCAGGTTAATACAGGTATCAGTAGGCTTGATCCCATCAGGCTAATTTTCCTTTTACTTGAATACTGATAGTTTTTAACCTGGCAATAGTCCTCTCCGATAAGTAGGCAGGAAATTTTTAATTGAGTATCTTTTAGCATGATAAATATTTTTTAATGTAATGGTTAAATGTATTTTATTGATTTCAAGAAATTTTCCCCTTCGAAATAAGTGTTGGTACCGTGAATAAATCCTATTTCGTAATTGTAAATTAGTTTCATAACCCAACCTTCATCCATCGTCGACAACTCTTTCTGATATTTTAATTCTGCTATTGATTTTTCATTGGCTATGATTGAAGCTTCAACTTTCTCCATCAGATCAGAGCTTAGGTCCTTTATTTCGGCATAAGTCATCCTTAAGTCCAAAATTCTTGTGTTTAAGGATTCAATTGATTTATCCAAAAGAAATCGAAACTCCGCCTTGATTTCTTGTTTTGATATGGTAAGTGCTTTGGCTGAATGATATTCAAAGCCATCATTTATGCCTTTAGTTTTGTGGTCTTCTTTTAAGTAACTTAAAAGTGTTGCTTCTTGCGTTTCATTACTAAAATCTCCGCTTAAAGGTTCTTCGTCATCAATGAATATTGATTTTGAAATGATCGGCCCTTCGATCGTATTTTGATCTGTTCTTTTTTTGAGTAAATTAAAGATGTTCATGGATTTAGTTTTTAAAATTTGAAAACTGGAATATTGAATTTTTTATGGCCTAGGTTGTGGCAATTGCTACATAGGGTGATTAGATATTTGTTATCATATTGCCACGGCGCCAAAAATTGATTATTTGAATTAATATGATATTGTTTGTGATGTACATTCAATTCTTTATTTGCGCCACAGCACGCACAGTTCATTTTATCCCTTTTTAATATTTCGGTTCTTTTTTTGAACCATTTTGGATGTCTAAGAAGCCTTTGATATGCGATTTTGACGTTCATAATTATCTTCTGTTTTTACATATATGACAATTCATCGAAAATGTAACCACCTTCGATTAGAAAGAAAGCTTTAACAGTTCTTGCGGGTAGTATCGCTTGCAATCATGTTTTATAAAACATCGCCGATATGGATTTTTATTATTTATTTTTATAAAATATGATCAAGGTTGCACCCTAGTGGTTACATTTTGCTAAAAAGGACATATATGAGTAGTGTTAACTATATAGATGTATTTCGAAGAGAGATTTTAACAGGATATGTGAAACAATATAGACCAATGATAGCACAGTTAGTAAGTAGATATAACCAAAACAAATCCTTCAATGAGGAAGACATAGATGATCTTTTGCAAGAATCTATTATAGTACTTTACGAAAAAATTATTGATCCCACATTTAGGTTAACTGCCAAACAATCCACCTTTGTATATTCAATAGCTCAAAATAAATTGAGGGAGAAACTGAAAAAGCAAAATAGGTATCAGGAAATATCCTTTGAAAGTGAAATGGTTATTGTAGAAGATGAGGAATATGATTTACATATAGATCAATTAAGAGAACACCAAAGAACTATTTTAAGAGAGTGTATTAAGCTATTGTCAGAAACACAAAGACAAGTATTTATATTATTCAATTATCATAAAGTCTCTATGAAGCAAATCGCCCGGCAATTTAATTCTAATGAGGATTCAATGAAATCGCAGAAATATAAAGCTCAGAAAAGTGTTCAGGAATGTGTAAAAACAAAATAACAATCAAAATATGACAGAGAAAATCGATACGGCTATTAATAAGTTTGTCAAGTATAAATTTACTATAAACGAACTCGAAGACGTAGCTTCTTTTATAAAAACCGATGAATTCAAATCTCAATATGCATTTGTGGAAGACTTACAGGCAGTTTTCCAGGAAGAAGGCAAAGTAGAACTGAGAGAAGAGCTTAAGCAAATCCTCATTGAGGAAAAAGAGAAGTATGCAAAATTCAAAATAATTAGATTAAAGGATTACGCAATACATGCAATTGCGGCTTGTGTACTTATTGCATGTACAGTTGGTGTAATAAAAAGTACTACCGGTTATAATAATGTAAAACATTTCAGGAAAACATACATTGAAAAATCATGAGGGATAATGATAGTTCTCAAAAGTTCATTCTATTTTTAATTTTTACTGTTTTAACAATCGGGATATCTCTGTTTTATATAGAACTGCATAATCATAATTCTATAGAACGTAGCAGATTTTCTCATGAAGTAATGACATATTTTTTAGATAATAAGCGGTTCAATAGTATTGCAAATGATATATATGATGGGAAACCAATATTTAAAAAAAACAAGGGCTCTTGGGATGAAGGTGACATTGATGATTATTTAGGTTATTACGAAGACTTAGATGATTATGTAGATGCTGGTTCATTAAATCTAAGGGATGAATTTAATAATTACAGTGATGACATCTTGTCTGCATATAATAATAAAGAAATAAAAAACTACATTAAAGCAATGAGAGATAGTGCTCATGACAATTCCTATTATGAGCAATTCGAGAAAATAGCGAAGACATTTCAGCTAATGAATAAAGCGGAAAAGAAATGAAACCTATTGTTACCCTCCGCTGCCGCAGGGGTGCCCTTGGCTAACCTTGCATAAAATAATTTAACTTTTAGGGTGTTCGCCCCCCGTTCGTACCTGGCTAAATCTACTTCGGAAGGGAACTATATACCAGTTGGGACGAAGGATTATTATTAACAGAATTACTTCATACAAAAATACAGGCTGATAACAGCCAGGATTTGTACACCAACTACGACTGAAAGTTTTATAAGCCCCTTTATTTTGGAAGGTACAAATACATAAGCCGCAAAGGATAAAAACCAGATGACAACTGCCAACCCGGCAACGATTAAAAGATTGGGGCCATCAGGATCATTAAAAAAGAAAAATAATATCCTGGAGCAAAGGATGGCTGTTACGGCCAAAATTACTAACGCGGTGTTTTTTGATTTGAAATCCATATATGTATTGTTATCAGGCAATTTTGCCGCTTTCGCCATCTTGTAAAGTTAAGGACAATTAATGGAGAATCAAGAGCGGGGAACCCGATTGCAGCGATACGCGGTGGCGAGTTGGCATCCCGATAGCTATCGGGAATGAGTTGGCAGTGTGCAGGCAGGGGAAGCGGGACTGCATATATAGAAAGCAGGAACGTTGGTTTCAAAAAAAGATAACAGGTGGTCAGTGCTCTCCGGGCTCAAATATCCTGCTTTAGGTTTACACGGTAAAAACACAACTATTTGATTATCAATGTTTTATATCATAATAAATTAAAAGTTCTCTTTTGGGTTTACAGCAAAAAAAGATAAACAATTGATTACCAACTATTTAACTCGAAAATAAGGGAAAAAGTGTAAACCTTTGTAAACCCTTTAGTAAGTGGCGAGTGGTGAGTGGCAGTAGTGAGTAGCAGTGGCAGGAGCCAGTACCAGGAACCGAGAGTCGAGACAGAAACCAAACAGACAGCTATCATCATCCATACCAGCGCGATGTGCTCCTTTGGCGTGGCTATGTTTTAAAACGCACAAGGGTATTTTTGTAAATTATTTGTTTCGGGGCTTTGTTTTATTGAAAAAAGGGTAATTTTATTTCTCATAAAGCATTGACCGCTATGAAGAGTAAAATGCCCGCTATGCCGCCCGGATGTGACCCGGAGGCGCACGAAAATTCACGACGTAATTTTTTGAAACAGTCTGCCCTGATAACGGCCGTAGCGCTTACGCCCGCCGCCGCCGCCAAAGCCGCGGAACTGCACGTAGATGAGAAAATTGCGGAGGCCTTTGAAAAGCTGCCCTTAAAAATGGAGGTGAACGGTCAGCCGCAAAGCCTGATGGTTGAACCGCGGGCCACACTGCTCGACATCCTGCGCGAGCAGCTTGACCTTACCGGCACCAAAAAGGGCTGCGACCATGGCCAGTGCGGCGCCTGCACGGTGCATGTGGACGGGCACCGGATCAACTCGTGCCTTACCCTGGGGGTGATGGTGAACGGCAAAAAGATAACCACCATCGAGGGCCTGGCCAAAGGCGACGACCTGCACCCGATGCAGGAGGCGTTTTTAAAGCACGACGGGTTCCAGTGCGGGTATTGCACGCCGGGGCAGATCATGTCGGCGGTGGCGTGCATCCGCGAGGGTCATGCCAATTCGGAACACGAGATACGCGAGTACATGAGCGGCAACATCTGCCGCTGCGGGGCCTACCCCAACATTGTTAACGCTATACAGGAAGTAAAGCAGGGAGGGCAAGCCATATGAAACAGTTTCAGTATATACGCGCCACCAACCAGCAAACCGTGCTGGACAATATCAGCAGGCCTGGTACCAGGATCATCGCGGGCGGCACCAACCTGGTGGACCTGATGAAACGCGGCGTTACCGCGCCGGATAAGCTTGTGGACATTAACCACCTGCCGTTAAAAAGCATCGCACCCACCAAAACCGGGCTGCATATCGGCGCGCTGGCCCTGAACAGCGTAGTCGCGGAAAACGCGCTGGTTTTGCAAAAGCAGCCGCTATTGTCCATGGCGCTGAATGCAGGCGCGTCGCCGCAGCTGCGCAATATGGCCACCGTTGGCGGCAACATGATGCAGCGCACCCGCTGTACTTATTTTTACGATACCACCATGCCCTGCAACAAGCGCGAGCCCGGAACGGGCTGCGGCGCATTAGAAGGCTATAACCGGATGCACGCGATATTCGGCACGAGCAACCAATGTATAGCAGTACACCCGAGCGATATGTGTGTCGGCCTGGCCGCGCTGGATGCCGTGGTGATCATCGCCGGCAAAAAAGGCGAGCGGCGCATCCCGTTCACCGATTTCCACCGCCTGCCCGGCGATCATCCTGAAATAGATAACCATCTGGCGCCGGGGGAGATGATCCTGGGTGTGGAGATACCGGATAATAATTTTGCAAAGCACAGTCATTATTTAAAGATCCGCGACCGGCAGTCGTACGCCTTCGCGCTGGTGTCGGTGGCTGCCGCGCTGGACATCAGCGGCGGCACCATCCGCAATGCGCGCCTGGCAATGGGCGGCGTGGCGCATAAGCCGTGGAGGTTGTTCGAGGCGGAGAAATCTTTAATCGGGAAACCGGTTTCGGAAGAGAGTTTCAAACACGCCGCGCAGATAGCCATGCAGGGCGCCAAAGCGTATGAATATAACGCCTTTAAATTACGCATGGCCCCGGCCGCGATTACCGAAGCTTTAAAACATGCCTCGGGCTTAGCTTAGTTAATGGTGCGTTGTGAGATCAGAACATGATTAAGGACAAGCAAAATAGTATTACCCGCGTGGACGGCTATTTAAAAGTGACCGGCTCTGCCCGCTATGCCGCCGAGCATCCTTTTCAGGGTTTGCTGTATGGCGCACTGGTAAACAGCACGATCGCCAAAGGCAGCATCACAGGCATCGTCTCAAGGGCAGCAGAGCAATTGCCCGGCGTTGTAGCCGTGATCTCCCACCTAAACGCGCCTAAGGCGCCGGGCTATGCGGAGGTTCAGGCGAGGGGAAATTCGCACGAGATCCAAACATTTCACGATAGCAAAATATACTTTAACGGGCAGCCGGTTGTGCTGGTAGTAGCCGATACATTCGAGCGCGCAAAACATGCCGCGTCGCTGGTAAAAATAAAATATGCGCCCGAAGCCCATCAAACAGACCTTATCGCAAACCTGCAAAAGGCCACAAAGCCAGGTGACGAAGGCGATTACCTGCGCGGCGAGGCCAACGCCTACCGCCATGCGCCCGTTAAAATAGAAGTAGAATATCGTACGCCTATTCACGTGCATAATGCCATGGAGCCTTTTGCGGTAACCGCGATTTGGGATGGCGACGATAAGGTAACGGAATACACCAAATCGCAATATATAAAAGGGGCGCAGCGCAACATCATGAACCTGTTTAAGCTGCCGGAAGAAAATGTGCAGGTGTACTCAAAAGTGATAGGCGGCGCGTTTGGCAGCGGGTCGGGATTTTGGCCGCACGAAAAAGCGGCGCTTATAGGCGCTAAGATGGTGGGTAAACCGCTTAAGGTGGTCATCGACCGGGAGCAAATGTTTACCATGGTTGGATACCGTTCGCCGGCCGTACAAAAATTAGGCATGGGCGCTACTGCGGACGGAAAGCTGGTGGGCATTACCCACGAAGCTACCGGCGAAACATCCACTTACCAGGTATTTACCGAAGGCATCACCAGCACCACAACCTTTTTGTATAACTGCCCTAATGTTAACACGCAATACAAATTAGCGCGCCTTGATTTAAGCACGCCAACCTATACGCGCGGACCGGGCGAAACGACCGGCGTTTTTGCGCTGGAGTCGGCAATGGACGAGCTCGCGCACGAACTTAAAATGGACCCGCTTGAGCTGCGGAGAAAAAACTATAGCGAAAATGACCAGTCGCGGGATAACATGCCTTATTCGAGCAAGTATTTGAATGAGTGTTACGATCGCGGCGCCGAGAAGTTCGGCTGGGAGAAACGTAATCCGGTCCCCGGTTCTGTTAAAAAGGACGGTTGGCTGGTGGGCTATGGCATGAGTAATGGCGTTTATGGCACGCACCGCGCCGGGTCGGCCGCGAAAGCCCGCATTAGCGCCGACGGCAAGCTCCTGGTACAAAGCTCGACCAGCGACATGGGCCCCGGAACGGCTACCGTAATGGTGCAGATCGCAGCCGGTGTAATTGATATACCTGTCGAAAATATAAGTTTTGAGCTGGGCAGTTCGTCTTTACCTCCCGCACCGGGCGAATATGGTTCTATGACCACCTCATCGGTCGGCTCGGCTGTATATGACAGCTGCACCGCTTTAAAAGAAAAATTTAACGCGCTTGCAGGTAACGATAATAATGCGGCACCTGATTATATAAAAATATTAAAGGATCATAACCTGCCCTTTTTGGAAACTACGGTCAACTCGGCCGGCGGGCCGAACCTGCGCAAATATTCATCTCATGCTTTTTGCGCGCATTTCGTCGAGGTAAATGTTCATCCCGCTACCGGCGAGGTTAAAATAAGCCGCGTGGTTTCTGCTGTCGACGGGGGAACTATTCTTAACCCGATTACCGCCCGCAGCCAGATCATTGGCGGCATTGTGTGGGGCATCGGCATGGCGCTGATGGAAGGCGGGGTTATCGACCATCGGTACGGAAAATATGTAAACAGTAATCTTGCCGAATACCACGTAGCCACCAATGCCGACGTGCCGCAAATTGATGTATTGTTTATTGGTAAAAAAGACCCGGTGGTGAACCCGATGGGCTCCAAAGGTATCGGCGAGGTTGCGATTGTGGGATTTGCCGCCGCAGTGGCCAGCGCGGTTTTTAACGCGACGGGCAAACGGGTAAGGGAGTTGCCGGTTACGCCGGATAAATTGGTTTGAATGGGTGAGTGGTGAATAGTGAGTGGTGAGTAAATACTCCATTCGCAAACGCTCAAATAAAATATAATTAGACATGGAAAACAACACAGCTCCGATTAATGGCCTGAGCCGCGTGGACGGCCGCATGAAAGTTACCGGGAAAGCGAAATACTCAGCCGAATATTTGGCCAAGGGGGTAACGTATGGCGTGCTGGCAGCGAGCACTATTACAAGTGGCAGCATTAAATCATTGGACACGAAAGCGGCGGAACGTGCGCCCGGTGTTTTAACCGTGCTTACTTATTTAAACGCCCCAAAAATTCCGGGCTACCAGGATAATTCGCAGACCCAGTCAAAAGGCCCGCTGAAAATATTTTACGATAATAAGATCTATTTTAACGGCCAGCCGATAGCATTGGTGATCGCCGATACATTTGAACGCGCGCTGTTTGCCGCCGGGCTTATTAAGGCGACCTACGACACCGCGCCCTTTCAAACCAGCTTAAAAAATAATTTAAACACAGGCATTTCGCCGCGCAACGGCAAAGATTACCTGCGGGGCACGGAAAACGCTTTTAAAACCGCACCGGTAAATGTGGAGCAGGAATACAGCATTCCTACTGAAGTGCACAACCCTACCGAGCTTGGTTCCACCCTGGCCTATTGGGATGGTGATGATAAAGTAACCGTTTACACCAAAACGCAAGGCGTAAAATCAACACAACGATCCGTTGCCCAGGCTTTTAAGCTTCAGCCCGAAAATGTACATATCGCCGCGCAATTTGTGGGCGGCGCATTTGGCAGCGCGCTGCGTACCTGGCCGCATGAAATTGCCGCTGTATTGGCCGCGCAAGTGGTCAAAAAACCGGTTAAACTGGTATTGGGCCGGGCGGATATGTTCACTTCTATCGGTTACCGGCCGGCATCATGGCAAAAGGTTGGCATCGGCGCAACAGCCGATGGCAAGCTGGTGGGCATTACGCACGAAGCTGCCGGGCAAACCTCGGCTTACGAAGATTTCAGTGAAGGCGTCGTAAATATCAGCCAGCTGATGTATGCCTGCCCCAATGTAAATACCAAATACCGCCTGGTTCCGTTAAACGTAAACACCCCTACGCCCATGCGGGGGCCGGGCGAGGCTACGGGCGCTTTTGCGCTCGAATGCGCCATGGATGAGCTGGCCTATAAGCTCGATATGGACCCGATCGAATTGCGCATGAAAAACTATGCTGAAACCGATCCGCAAAGCGGCAAACCCTATTCAAGCAAGTTTTTAAGCGATGCGTATAAGCTTGGCGCCAACGCGGTTGGCTGGGATAAACGCAACCCCAAACCGCGCGCAGCAACCGAAAACGGCTGGCTGGTGGGTTACGGAATGGCCGCGGGCATGTTCGGCGCATACCGTAATTCGGCAACGGTTGTCGCAAGATTATTGTCCGACGGTTCGCTTCACATCGAAACTGCCGTTACCGATATAGGACCCGGCACAGGCACTGCCATGACTACCATCGCCTCAGATGTGATGGGGATACCGGCTGATAATATCAACTTCCGGCTCGGCGATTCGGCCATGCCGCCTTCGCCTACACAGGGCGGCTCATCAATTACCGCAACCGTGGGTTCGGCGGTGAACGATGCCTGTATGCAGCTTAAGGATAAGTTAAAAGAACTGAACGGCAACAGTGAGAGCGCCAGCTCGGGCTATGCACAGATATTGCAGCAGCATAATCTGCCGCAGCTGGAGGTAACCGTGACATCAAAAAGCGGTCCCGAAATGAGCAAATTTGCCAGCTACTCCTGGTCGGTGCATTTTATGAAGGTATTGGTGCACCCGACAACCGGCGTGGTAAAAATAGACAAAGGCCTGTCGGTCGCTGATGCCGGAAAGATCGTCAGCCCGAAAACGGCGCGAAGCCAGATGATCGGCGGCTCGGTTATGGGCGCCGGCATGGCTTTGATGGAAGAGGCGGTGATCGATCATCGCTATGGCAGGCTGGTAAACAATAATTTTGCCGACTACCATGTGCCCATACAGGCTGATATACCGCAAATTGAGGCGCTTTTTGTCAACAAACCCGACCCGCATTTAAATCCAATGGGCGCCAAAGGCATGGGCGAAATAGCGACGATCGGCGTAGCAGCGGCTATTGCCAACGCGGTATTCAACGCAACCGGGAAACGGGTGCGCGATTTGCCGTTGACGCCTGATAAATTGGTTTAATTGGTTGATTTAATTGGTTGATTAAGTTGGATTAGGTTGATTGAGTTGATTTGTTAAAAATCAATAACTATTCACTTAATCAACTATTCTCCCAATCAACTAAAATTTCAGATTCTCCTTGATCCACCGCTGCACTTCTTCCTGTTTGGTGACCTCCGCGGGCAATTTGTCGTGGATCAGTTTTTCCATTTTATTGCCGGTGTTCGAAAAGCGGTAGTCCCAAACCGTCATCAGCTTGTTTACCAGGTACACCACTTCATTACCCTCTTCTTTGTTAAAAGGCGTATCGTCGGGGCGGCCGGTTATACGCGGATCATTGGAGGCGTAGCTGGTCCACTTATAATCGGAATAGTGCAAATTTCTTCTGGAGAACAGGATCATGGCTACGGGAATTTCTGTAAAGATACTTATAATAAACGGCTGTATAGACGCAATATTTGGGGTGTTTGTATTTGTTTGCTTTTGTTGCGGCCTGCCAAATAAACAGGTTGTCTACATAATTTTATCAAAGTTTCCACAGAATGAAACCTTAAACTTGGAAAAACCAAAAAATCATGAAAAGGAAACTGTTATTCGCTGTCGCTATTGCAGCTGCAGCCATCAGCGTAAAAGCGCAGGATTTAAAGCCGGCCAGCGTTCCCGCCGCAGTGCGGGCAGAATTAACAAAAAAATACCCCGAAGCCACAAAAGTTAGCTGGGAAAAAGAAAAGGGCAATTACGAGGCCAACTGGGGTGGGAAGTCTGGCGAAGACAATTCGGTAATGTTTACACCGTCGGGCACATTTATTGAAATCGTTAAGGCGATAAAGGTAAGCAGCCTGCCTAAACCGGTTGCGCCGTATGTGGCGGCCCATTACAAAGGTGCCAAAATTAAAGAAGCCGGCCGCGTAACCGATGCTGCGGGCAATACTAAATACGAAGCCGAAATAAAAGGCAGCGACTTAATATTTGACGAAAACGGAAAATTCCTTAAAAAGGATTGATGCCATACTGAGACGCGATATTTTGCGTCTCTTTTATTTTTCCCTTTAACAAAAGAGCCTTGCCGGATGGCAAGGCTCTTTTGTTGCCTTTTATAAACAGCGGCGGCTTTTACACCCATCGCTTTATTACAAATACGACTGCAGCAAATTCGCTTTCGAATTCTGCCTCAAACGCATCAGCGCTTTGTCTTTTATCTGGCGCACGCGTTCGCGTGTCAGGTTAAACTTCTCCCCTATTTCCTCCAGCGAGTGCGGCGCGCTTGCCCCCAGGCCGAAAAATAATATGATCACCTCGCGGTCGCGTTCGCCCAAAATGCTCAGCGACCGTTTAATTTCCTGTGAAAGCGAATCAACCATCAGGTCGCTGTCCGTGCCTTTCTCGGTGCTTTGCAGCACGTCGAGCAAAGTATTTTCCTCGCCTGCAACAAATGGCGCATCCATTGATATCTGGCGGCCCGCGTTCGATAGCGAGTCCGAAATACGCTCAACGGTGGTTTCCATCTCCTCGGCAAGTTCCTCCGGCGTGGGCTGGCGCTCCAGGTGCTGCTCAAGCTTCGAGGCACTTTTGCTGATCTTGCTCAATGACCCTATCTGGTTCAGCGGCAAGCGCACAATACGGCTCTGCTCGGCTACAGCCGATAAGATCGACTGCCTGATCCACCAAACAGCGTACGAAATAAATTTAAAGCCTTTGGTTTCGTCAAAACGCTTGGCCGCTTTGATCAGGCCGAGGTTGCCTTCGTTGATCAGGTCGCCCAGCGTAAGGCCCTGGCTCTGGTATTGTTTTGCCACCGACACCACAAAGCGCAGGTTTGTTTTGGTCAGGCGCTCCAATGCGGCCTGGTCGCCCTCACGTATCTTTTGGGCAAGTATCACTTCTTCCTGCGCGGTGATCAGGTCAACTTTTCCAATTTCATGTAAATATTTTTCCAGCGATTGTGATTCGCGGTTAGTAATAGATTGTGTTATCTTTAGTTGTCTCATGCTCATAAAAATCAACCCGGTATCGCCAATTCAAAAACGCCAGCACTTACCGGGAGAGGGTAAAAAAGTAAAATAAAACCGTTTGCAGCAAACGGCCATCGAAGCCGCCTATTAAGGTATGCTTAAACTAAGCAGGGAGAGTAAAAAGGACGTGTGATTTGCTTTAATGCCGCAAAGGTAATCATTTAAATGTTAGATGGATGTAAAATAATGAGATAAAAAGGGGTAAAATGCTTACTCCCGGTCGCCGTATGATGTGCGTGTTTATCGCGGGGCTATTCTGTAATCCTTAATCATTGCTGATCAAGGTTCAGACAAACAACAAAAACCCCGGCGATGCCGGGGCCCTCGTTACACACTTTAAAATTACATTCAAATCTTTTGGCTTATTTCCACACCGCCCACTTGCCCGGCGCAGCCCAGTTGGTGGCGCCGATGGCGCCGCGATAGGTAGTGTTAACAAAGAATGACGATGAAAAATCCGGACCGCTAAAGTCAGACCCCGAAAGCGCAGGCGAACCTGTTACCGGGGTAAGGTCGGGCGCGCCCGACGAATACATGGCCCGCAATTTTAAATCGGAGCTCGCGGCTATCACGGTATTGTTATTTACGCTGTTGGTAGCAAAAGCGGTTAACTGCGGATCGGGGATCACAGAAGTGCTGATATCCCAGCAAAAAGCACGGGCGGTTGTATCGGCGTTCACCAGGTTATTTTTGAATTCCGAATAAACCCCGGCAAGCAGGATGGGACGTGTTTTCATACACACCATTAACCCGCCTTGCGGATATTCGGCTATGATCGAATTTCTTAAAGCAAATTCAGTCCCTTTACGGATATAAACCGCCTGGTTCAAATTGCTCTTAACCATTTCGTTGCCCTGGGGGCCAATAATAGTGACGTTCGAAATTACCGGCCTTGAAATAGGTGGGTTTGTAGTGGGCACCTCATCGGTATAGCTTTCTATCCCGTTTGCCCTCAATGCCTGTGATGAGGCAGCGGTGCGGTATGAGATCAAAAACTGCAGCTTACCGGTGTAACCAAGGTCGATATCAAAGTCGTCGTCGCCGTTATTATAGCCTATTAAATGGGTTGCGTTAACAGTACCGCCCACAAACTGGAATCCATCGTCGTTGGAGTGCTCAACCATTACGTTATCGATCTTTGTTCCAGAGCCAACGCCGTTGAGCGATAACCCGGCTACTTTGTCCACGATCCACTCGTCCTCGGCGGGCGGGTTAATGCCCCCGGCATATTCAATACGCAGGTAAGTGATGGAGCCGGAATTATCACTGGCATTGGTACCGCCATATTGCGTATCTGCCGACACAGGCAAACCCATTGCATTACCTTGTACCACATTGGTGGGTGCGTTGCCTAAAATTACCAGCGCGCCCCAGTCGCCCTGGGCTTTAACGGCTGCGTTTGAGGTGAAAACCACCGGCTGGTCGGCAGTGCCATTGATAAATATCTTGGCCCCGCGGGTTATTACCAGAACGGTTTTCTTTTCAGCCGTGTCATTTTTTTCCGCGTAAATGGTCGTCCCGGCAGGAATGGTCAGCGTAGCGTTGTTTTTTACATACACTTGTCCTTTCAGGATGTAGTGTGTATTGGCATTCAATACAGTGTTTTGAGTGATGTTTCCCTGCAAAGTTTCGGTCTTTACCGAAGCCTGGGTACTCACGGTATCTTTCTTACAGCCCATCCAGGCCGCAATCAGGATCAATACGAAAATAGTATAGTTTTTCATAACTTAATTAATTTATAATTACTTCCATTTAGTTTTTATGCAATTTTTATGCCTAAATATTAATCAACGTTTCATCACCGGCACATTTAACAAAAAAAAGAGCCCCGGAATACCGGGGCCCTCTAATCACACACACTTTCCCAAAATTTTATCGGTCGCCGTGATCATGCCGATCGTAGTCGTGATATGCACGGTCGTGGTAATGATACCTATACGGATGATAACCCACGCCGACGTAGCACCCAGAAGTTATAGATACAAAAGCGGCTATGATAAGGGCAAACCCTACGAATCTCTTTTTCATGATAATTGATCTTTACACCCGGTTTCGTACGGGTATTTAACTATTAGATATATTTTACAACAAAAGGATTAATCAGCCCATAAAAAATTATTAAAAAAAGAGTGCGAGCCTTAATTTGGCAAAGAATGGCGTCCCCGGCGTAAAGCTCATCTGGTCCACCGGCGCAGGTTCGACTCTCAGCCTCGATATTTCTTCGGCCTCAAACTCGTTCCATTTCACGTTGAAAAGATTTTCGACGGTCAGGCCTATCTCATATCGTTTTTGCGTATAGTTTAACTTCAGGTCGGTTACGTAATAGCCTTCGGCTCTTAGCGTATTGGTATTATTACCGGGGCGGCTATGCATGTAGCGATAGCTCAGCCCGCCGTTAATTCCGTTTTCGAGCTTAAAGTCGAGGCCGCCCGTACTGGTAAACGTGGGCGCCAACGCCAGGTAGCCCGCGTTTTTGGCGCTATCGGCCAGCCGCGGCCGCGCAAGGTTAATGTTCAGGTCGGCAAACAGCCATTTCGCCAATTGGTAACGGGCGGAAATATCTGCCCCCTCGCGTTTCGTTTTACCCCCGGGAACGATCGTTCCGTCGTCCGACAGGACAAACTCCTGCTGCAGATACAGGTACCATAAGGCGGCATTAATGTATAGGTGCGGTATGGGTTTCCAATTCAATCCCAGGTCGGCGCCGTAAGCCGCAGGCAGCGTTTGTAAACCGTTATTTCCGATCACCGCTGCCGCTTTGTTGGAGTGAAAGCCCTTCCCGGCCTTCAGATAAAATTGAATTTCGTTGTTTGGGGTATATTGAATATTGACTTTGGGACTGACGATCACATTCGTTTTTGTGCTGTCGTGAAAATTAAAATTAAAATAGTCCAGCCTTGCACCGGCGCTCAGCAGCCACTTCCCGGTTTCCAGGTTTTCGTCAAGGAAAATGCCCGTATTGTTTTGACGGGTATCGCCGGCAAATACAGGGTCAAGAAATTGATAGTTTTCAGTAACATGATTGATTACCGCCCCATAGATCCTGTCGAACCGGCTGTTTAACCCGGCGGTTGAGGTAAGCACCGCATTCCCCAGGTAACTTTTTTTGATTAGCCTGCCATTATAGCCAAACATATCCCTTGTTTCCTGCTGGTGCCTCAGGTCGCCGTTAAGGCTATCGCCGGCAAAAAACGTCGAATTAACATTTAGCTGAAAAGTATAGTGCGTGTAGTAAAGCTGATTTTCCGTCGACCAGCCGTTTTTCAGGTCGGTATTTAGTTTGGCTATCGCATTGGTGCGGGTCGATCTGCCCCCCTGCGCGCTGTCGATCGTACCGAACCGGCTGATGGGATCGGCCGCGCCTGGAATAATATAGGAGTTGCCGTCAGCATCAATGGCTGTTGTTTCTTTTTCGGCCGCGCGCCCGGGGATCTCGCCCGACGCTACCCAGCTGGTGGTAAAAGTTGAAGCGCTTAACGTTAATACATTGCTTTGATCCAGCGGCCTAACATATTTACCGAACAAGTTAAGCCGTTTATAATGCTCGGGCAGCCTGAAGGGCCCGTCGGTGTAATTATATTCACCGGCTACATAAGCGTTCTCACCATTTTGTTTGGCTTTATTGCTTAATAAGTCTATAAGGCCTGCCACGCGGAAGGTGTTGAATTGGCCGCCCTCCAGGCTGATCACGCTTTTGTCCAGGGCGTCTTTAGTGGTAAAGCTTAAGTAACCGGCGGTGTTAAAATCACCCTGGTAAGTATAATATGGGCCTTTGCCATAATCATATACAGAAATAGTTTCGGGGATCAAAAAATGGAGGTCGGCATAACCCTGGCCGTGGATATGCGAAACCATATTAACAGGTATGCCATCCAGCGACACGGCCAGGTCGGTGCCGTGGTCGGCATCAAAGCCCCGCACAAATATTTGCTCGGCCTTGCCGCCTCCCATATGCTGTGCGATAAAAAGCCCCGGTACCAGCCGCATCAGGTCCTGCGACGAATTGACCGGGCGGAGGTTAAGATCGATCGCGCTTAGGGTATGGAAGGAGTTATTGCTGAACGCCGGCGAAATAGTCACCTCTTTAAGGTCGATCTGCCGGCGGACGATCGGTATAACTATACGCCTTAGGTTACTTTTAACATTTATTTGCTGCTGCTGGTACCCGATAAAGGATACCACCAGCGTGGCCGAATCCGCGGGCAGCGGGAGTTGGAAATTGCCCGACCGGTCGGTTGCGGTGGTTTTGCCGTTTATGCCGCACGTTACGCTGGCATATTCCACCGGTTGCCGGGTAATTTCGTCAATGATTTTTCCCCTGAAGATATGTTGTGCCCTGGCAGCCGTCGTTATCAATAAAAATACGACAACTGCAGGGATCATTTTTTTAATTCTGATCACTTGTAGCCTATAATTATAATCCGGCGAAGCCGGTTATTTAAAAAAATGTTGATTGGTTGCTTGCAAAACCGCGCACTACCGGCATATGTGGCGGGACAATGGTACCAGGTTTTACAAAAAAATAAAGATCAGCCGAACCGGGGTGGCCTGAAAATACCGCTGCCGGCATTAGGCGATAAAGTACAGTTATAAGGAATGAACATTACCCGCAACAATACCTGGTGGAATTTAACTTTGGTTTGCGGGAATGTGAACGCTTCCTGGAAGAGATTTTTTTGCGATTGCCGGTCCTGGCTTTTTTCCCGGTCTTCGGCCTGCTTTATCTTTTTCATGAAATAGCATTTGCCGTTACAATGCATCCAGGGTTTATCCCTGTTTTCGCAAAGTTTACCGGCAATATAATTCCGGTTCAGCTCAAAACCTGCGTAAATAAAAAAGCGGGACAGGTTTGAGGCTGTTAAAGCAACGATCAGCAAATAAGCAACAAAGCGGTAGCCCATCGGGGTGCAAAGGTAAAATGCTAAACCCTGATACAACGCCCGCGCCGCAGAAATGTTTAATTTATATTCTTTCTAAACACCGCATAAAAAAACCCGCCCGGGGGCAGGTTCAGTTTTGTTCCTTTTATGGCTATTTATCCGCGCGTTTAAGCGTTGTATGGAATTTCATGCCGTTAAAGTCAATATCAAGACCGGCGGTGTCGGCATCTGCATAATACTTGCCGGTATGTTTAACGTCGGTGCCGTTAACGTCGAGGCTGAACGAAAAATCAGTGCCTGTTACCTTGCCATTCGATATAGCAACATCACCCTGCGGCGAGGTCGCTGTTCCGGTTAAGTTATTGCCGTCAACCTTTAGCACGTACGTTAATGGAAATTCGTTGCCGTCGGGTGTTTTGATAGAGCCGGTCCATTTACCGGTCATATCAGCGATGATCGCGAAGCAAACCACGAAGCAGCATAACAGGGCGGTTGTTGTAAAGATCTTTTTCATTTGTTTTGGTTTTTTTTAAGATAAAGTATGTGTAATGATAAAGTATGTGTAATATTATAGATATTTAAGACATGGGCTTAAGACTCCGGACTTTTGACTCAGACTTTCTTCACTGCGCCCTTTTAAGCGTCGTATGTGTCTTGGTGCCCATAAAATTCACGTCCATCCCCACGGAATCTCCGGCAGCGTAATATCTCCCGGTGTGGGGATATGCGTTGTTTTCAACAGTCACACTGAATTTAAAATCGTTGCCCTTAACCATGCCGCTGTCCAACGGTACCGCCGTGCCATTGACTTCCAGTGTGCCGGATAGTTTGCCGCCGTCAACTTTGAAAGTATACGCAAGCGGGTATTGATTACCGTCGGGCGCGTTTAAAACGCCGGTCCATTTGCCGTTCAGGTCGGCGATAACAGCTGCCACACATACTGCGAAGAAGCTTAATAAAACAATTGTGGTAAGGATTTTTCTTTTCATGATTCAGGATTTTCAATAAGACTGCATAACGGGCGCAGGTGTTACAATTCCACCCGCTTTATACGATAAAAATAGTTTTTTTATCGGACAAACGGCAAATGATAATTATTTAACGATAATATATTTTCTATCGCCAAAAGGCACACCTGAATATTCCACCGCTTATTAGTGCGGCCTCTTACCGATTTTCCCTTTTCAGCGTGGCGTGCGACTTAATTTTTCCCAGGCTGATATCCACGCCGACCGAATCGCCGTAGAATTTACCGCTATGGTCAAATTCCATCCCTGCAATCACCACGTTGAACGTGAAATGGTCGCCGGTGATCACCGCATCGTTGATTTCCAGGTCGCCTTTTGGAGTTTTAGCAGTTCCGGTCAGCTGGTCGCCATCGAGTTTAAAGTTGTACAGCAAGGGATATTCATCGCCCTGGTCGGTCTTTAACAAACCCGTCCATTTTCCATTTAAATTGGCAATGCCGGCAGCGCTTGCAAAAAAGCAGCCCAGCAACAGCGCAGTTGTAATGATTTTCTTTTTCATGGTAAGTTTTTATAAAGGTAGATTGGCAATTATACCTCATCATGAAGAAGGCGTTAAGTTTTCGAGAATAAGAAATTAGTTAAGATGAATTAACATTGAAATAGCTGTCAATATTAATGACACCGGTTTAAAAATCTAAAATAATGCAGTCGATATCCTTGAGATTTGAAAACCCTTTATCGGCGGTAATTAGTGGTATTTGTAATTGCTGCGCAGAAGCGGCTATAAGTGCGTCGGGAAGTTTAATTGTATTTTTTCTTCTTATATCAATTACAATTTCGGTAAGGGACTGAGAGTGGCTTATTTTATAGCAGGAATTTAACATCTCCCTGATAAGAGCATCTTCATGCTTCGTAATTCCTTTTTTACTCAATAACTCTATCTCGGTAATGTAGGAAAATGCCCAGCCATCATTTGCAAACGGTAATATCAGCGGATTCTCGTCAAGCAGATAAATGAAGCAGTTTGTATCAGCGAAGTATTTAAGACCATTCATCCCTGACCTTTTTCTGGTATTCCATACCATCGCCGAAAATGCCCTTTAATTTTCCATAAAAACTGCTTAAGTTTTTTTTCTTAGATTTTGGCAGCTTTTTCAGCGCAGCATCTATTTCCTCACGCCTGGTGTTTTTGTTGATTGTAATAACCATGTCTTAAATCGTTACTAAGTAACAAAAATAATAAAAAGAGGCAATAATTCAGTAAAAATGCTAATAGTATGTACTTTTGAAAAGAGGAGATATCAAGGGATGATCAAAAGAATTTATTTCGTGCTGCTTACCTGCATAAGCTTTTCAGCGTATGCGCAAAAACAGGACTATCCCATACAGCCTGTACCATTTACCAGTGTAAAGCTGAACGACCAGTTTTGGACCAAACGCATTGAAATCAACCGGACGGCTACCATACCGGCGTCTTTTGCGCGGTGCGAAAGTACAGGACGGGTAAAAAACTTTGTGATGGCGGCCGAGCATAAGGGCAAGTTTTGCACGGCGTACCCTTTTGACGACACCGACATCTACAAAACCATCGAGGGCGCTTCCTATTCGTTAGCAGTGCATCCCGATCCAAAGCTGTCGGCCTATATCGATTCGTTGATCGGCATTATCGGAAAAGCCCAGGAACCAGACGGTTACTTATATACCGCTCGCAGCATCGACCCCGTGCATCCGCAGGCGTGGGCCGGTCCCGAGCGCTGGATAAACGAGCAAAAAAGCAGTCACGAGCTATATAACTGCGGCCATATGTACGAAGCTGCCGCCGCGCATTACATGGCTACCGGCAAACGCAATTTCTTAAACATCGCCCTAAAAAATGCCGACCTGCTGGTTCGTACGTTCGGGCCGGATAAAAAACATGTGGCCCCGGGTCACGAGATCGTTGAGATGGGCTTGGTGAGACTATACCGCATTACAGGTAAAAAGGATTATTTGTATTTGGCAAAATTTTTTATCGACCAGCGCGGCATAAAACCCTATAATAAGAAAAGCAAAAATACTTACGAGAACGGTACCTATTTCCAGGATGATAAACCTGTTATCCAACAGGACGAAGCCGAGGGCCACGCCGTACGTGCCATGTATCTATACTCGGGCATGGCCGATGTTGCAGCCCTTACCGGGGATACCGCCTACCTAAAAGCTATCGACCGGATATGGAACAATATGGTGGGTAAAAAAATGTATGTACAGGGTAGCATCGGCGCCGTTGGCGATGGCGAGCGTTTCGGCGATAACTATGAGCTACCCAATGCCACCGCGTATAACGAAACCTGCGCCGCCATCGGCAGCGTTTTCTGGAATCAGCGCATGTTCCTGCTGCACGGCGACTCGAAATATATCGATGTGCTCGAAAAAACATTATATAACGGGCTGATATCCGGCGTTGGCCTGGATGGCAAATCATTCTTTTATACCAACGCCATGCAGGTGAGCAACAGCTTTAACCAACCCGACCTGGAACGCGAACGCTCGGGATGGTTTACCTGTTCCTGCTGCCCGACTAACGTTGTGCGGCTTATCCCTTCTATCCCGGGGTATATTTATGCCCAAAATGGCAGCGATGTGTATGTAAATCTTTTTATCAGCGGAACCGGAAACTTAACCGTAAATAATAAGGCGGTAAAAATAACCCAGCAAAATAATTACCCATGGGATGGCGCGCTGGCTTTTACCGTCGATCCCGCATCAGCGCTCGATTTCAATTTAAAGATCCGCATCCCCGGCTGGGCGCAAAACCAGGCCATGCCGTCGGACTTGTACAGCTACGAGCAATCCAGGTCGCAAAAGATCGTTATCACCGTGAACGGTAAGCCGGTTGACTACCAAATGGAAAACGGTTATGCCGTTATAGGTAAAAAATGGAAAAAGAATGATGAGGTGCGCTTAACTTTGCCGATGGACGTGCGGCGGGTGGTTGCCAATGTTGCCGTGCCCGATGATAACGGTAAGATAGCCCTGCAGCGCGGCCCGATCATGTACTGCGCCGAATGGAAGGACAATGACGGCAAAGCTGGAAATATCATTATCCCGAAAGGAACGGTTTTCATGCCCGAATTTGAGCCATCGCTGCTGAATGGCGTAACGATTTTAAAAGGACAGGTAAAGACCGTCGACCTTGACGAAAAGGCGCAAACCATCAGCACGACCAGCAAAACCATGACGGCCATACCCTATTATGCATGGGCCAACCGCGGTAAAGGCGAGATGACGGTATGGTTTCCCGAACAGGTAAAAGATATTGAACTGATCTCAAAATAAATAGAACATGAGCATAGTATGGAAGGGCGTTTTCCCGGCGGTAACTACAAAATTCACGAATAACGACGAACTTGATTTTGACGCATTTGATAAAAACATTGAGGCGCAGCTTGAGGCGGGTGTCAAAGGGATTATCATCGGCGGATCGTTGGGCGAAGCCAGCGTATTAACCGATATCGAAAAGACCGAACTGTTAAAGCATACCGTAAAGCTGGTAAACAAACGGGCGTACGTGATCTTAAATATCGCGGAGCAAACCACCAAAGCGGTGTTGGCTTGCGCTGCCAATGCCGAAAAATACGGTGCCGACGGATTGATGATGCTTCCGCCGATGCGCTACAAAGCGGATGAAGCCGAAACAGTTGAATACCTTGCCACAGTTGCAAAAAGCACGCCGCTGCCCATTATGATCTACAATAACCCTTACGATTATAAGATCGAGGTGACGCTGGATATGTTTGAACAACTGGCCAAATACGACAATATCCAGGCGGTGAAAGAATCGACCCGCGACGTAAGCAACGTGACGCGGATGATCAACCGTTTTGGCAGGCGTTATAAAATATTGTGCGGTGTTGATACGCTGGCCTTGGAAAGCCTGTTTATGGGCGCCGATGGCTGGGTGGCAGGCTTAGTGGATGCCTTCCCGAATGAAACGGTAGCCATATATAACCTGGCAAACCAAGGGCGCCACCAGGAGGCGTTGGCCATTTACCGGTGGTTTTTACCGGTTCTGGAACTCGACATTCATCCCAAGCTGGTGCAGTATATCAAATTGGCCGAAACAGAAACGGGATTGGGTACCGAGAACGTAAGGCTGCCGCGTTTGCCGCTTAAAGGAAGCGAGCGCGAACGCATCCTGTCGGTTATTCATAAAGCCATTGCTACAAGGCCTGATTTGCCGGTGGGCAGCCGGGGTGTTACGGCTGAGGCAGATGTAACCGGGGTTAGTTAAAAATGATATCCCGATTGACATTGTATTCCGAGCAGAGCAAAGAATCCCCTGCGCTTCAGGAAACAACATACATGATACAATTGGACGTTGAGAAAGCTCCATATTTGAAAAGGTTGCGAACCTACGGCTCGCTTTTGTTAATTGATATTTTTGCTACAAATGGATAGTGCCTACGGCACATTCTGGCGTTGGGAATGGCAGCAAAAATTAATTATAGTAATAAAACGATATCGCATTGCCCCGTAGGGGCTACCTGTTTGTAGAAAAGATTTACACGACAAATTGCCCCTTCGGGGCTACCCATTTTAACGAATATGGATACACGAAATTTAATCGGATACGAATACCTGCCGGAGCTCGGCAAAAAATTCAAAGCGGTTAACCCCGCTTTAAATGCCGACCTGCCGGGCGAATTTTACGCCGCAAGCATGTCGGAGGCCGACGCTGCAATGAACCTCGCCGATAAGGCATTCCAGGTTTACCGATATATTGGCCGGGATAAAAAAGCGGCTTTTTTACGTGGCATTGCCGATAACCTGAAAGCAATCAGCAACGAGATCGTGCAACGGGCCATGGGCGAAAGTGGTTTGCCCGAGCAGCGCTTACAAGGCGAGTTGGTGCGTACCACTAACCAGTTGTATATGTTCGCCGATTTGCTCGAAGAAGGCTCGTGGGTGGAGGCTATCATCGATACCGCCATTCCCGATAGGAAACCTCTTCCCCGGGCAGATATTCGCAAAATGATGATTCCTATCGGACCGGCGGTGGTTTTTGGCGCAAGCAATTTCCCGCTGGCGTATTCTGTAGCAGGGGGTGATACTGCGGCGGCGCTGGCAGCAGGTTGCCCTGTAGTGGTGAAGGCGCACCCTGCGCACCCGGGCACGAGCGCCCTGGTTGCCGCGGCGATAAAAAAAGCAGCCGAACAGCACGGTATGCCTGAAGGGGTCTTCTCCATGCTCTACGATGACGGTTATGCTATTGGCGAAGCGCTGGTAAAGCATCAAAAAACGAAGATCGTAACCTTTACCGGATCATTTACAGGGGGGATGGCATTAATGAAAATGGCGCGCGAGCGTGATGAACCTATCCCCGTTTTCGCTGAAATGGGAAGCATTAATCCTGTAATATTATTGCCTGGAGCCCTGGAAAACCGTGCTGAGGAACTGGCGAAATTATCGGGGTCCATTACCACTAACGCGGGCCAGTTTTGCACACAGCCCGGATTATTGATCGCCATCAAATCGCCTGCTTTAGACAAGTTTAAAAAAGCGCTAGCGGTTGCGATAGCAGATGTTAATTCGGCCACGATGCTTACAAAAGGCATTGGCTCCAACTATGGAAAACTGGTTAACGACCGCCTGGCCGAAAGCGCTGTCTCTGTTATTGCCCGGTCAGACAAAAAGGATCCCCAAAAGGAGAACCAGGCCCAGCCCATTGTCGTAGAAATAAACGCGTCCGCATTCTTATCGGATGAAAAATTTAAAGAGGAGGTTTTTGGTCCCTACACCATGCTCGTCGTCGCTGACGATGCAGCACAGATGGAGCATGTGGTCGGTTCGCTCCAGGGGCAGCTAACGGCGTCCATTATGGCCGAAAAGGATGAACTGCGGCAATATAAAGCATTAACCGATAAGCTGGCCGATCTGGCCGGAAGGGTGATCCTGAACGGTCCGCCCACCGGCGTGGAGGTGGGCAATGCCATCAATCATGGCGGTCCTTTTCCGGCCACCACCGACAGCCGGTTTACTTCGGTGGGAACATCGTCCATTAAACGGTTTGTGCGGCCCGTATGCTGGCAAAACTGGGACGAAGAGTTGCTGCCCGATGAATTAAAAACAAGTAACCCGCTCCGGATATGGCGGCTGGTAAATAATCAATGGACGAGGTAGGAGTCTAAAGTCTGTAGTCCTAAGTCTTGAGTCAGTTTTTTCTGACTTTGGGCTTAAGACTCCGGACTTAGGACTGATAGATTACACTAAATGGCCAATAAAACATTTTTCTGCATCGACGCCCATACGTGCGGCAACCCGGTAAGGCTGGTAGCCGGCGGCGGCCCAAACCTGCAGGGCAGCAATATGAGCGAAAAACGCCAGCACTTTTTACGGGAATACGACTGGATACGCAAAGGCTTGATGTTTGAGCCACGGGGGCACGACATGATGTCGGGCAGTATCCTTTACCCGCCCCACGATCCGGAAAATGATGTAGCGGTTTTGTTTATAGAAACCAGCGGGTGCCTGCCCATGTGCGGACACGGCACCATCGGTACCATCACCATTGGCATCGAGGAAGGTTTGATAACACCTAAGATCCTGGGTATCGTGCGAATGGAAGCGCCGGCGGGCCTGGTAATGATCGAATATCGGCAGGAGCAGGAGGGTAATAAAGTAAAATCGGTAAAGTTAACCAACGTACCTGCTTACCTCGCAGCTGAAAACCTGGAGGTGGAATGCCCGGAATTGGGTATGCTTATCGTCGATGTTAGCTATGGCGGGAATTTTTATGCCATTGTAGATCCCCAGCAAAACTTTAACGATCTCGACGACTATAGTGCCGATCAGCTGATATCCTGGAGCCGGGTATTGAGGCAGCGCATTAATGAGAAATATACTTTCGTTCATCCCGAAAATCCGACGATCAACGGTTGCTCACATATTCTGTGGACGGGCAAAACCATATCGCCTGATGCAACCGCGCGCAACGCGGTTTTTTATGGCGATAAAGCGATCGACCGGTCGCCCTGCGGAACAGGCACGTCGGCGCGCATGGCGCAATGGCACGCAAAAGGAAAATTAAAAAAAGGAGATGTGTTTATTCACGAAAGCATTATCGGCAGCACGTTTATTGGCAGAGTGGAAGACGAGGTGACGGTGGGCGGCAAACCGGGCATTATCCCGAGCATTGAAGGCTGGGCAAAGGTTTACGGCTATAATACGATAAAAATTGACGACGATGATCCCTACGCATTTGGGTTCCAGGTGATATAGGCGTTTTTTTTGTCATTGCGATTCGCCGAATGGCGAAGAAGTCCCGATAGCTATCGGGACGAACTTTACAGAGCGTCATGCACAGTTCGCGGTTGCTTTGTCGTTTCACTTCTCGCAATGAACTGTGTTTAAAGATTAGAATTTAAATGAGTAAAGCAATCATAATCGGCGGCGGGGTAATTGGGTTGTTCTCGGCCTATTACCTGCACAAATCAGGATGGGAAGTGGAAGTTTTAGAGCAAGGCGACCTGTCTGATAACTGCTCGTTTGGCAATGCCGGTATGGTTACGCCCAGCCATTTTGTGCCGCTGGCCTCGCCCGGAATGGTGGAGCAGGGCATCCGCTGGATGTTTAACAGCAAAAGCCCGTTCTATGTAAAGCCATCGCTAAACAGCGAACTGATCGGCTGGGGATTAAAATTTGTAAAAAGCGCGACCAGGAAACACGCGGAGCGCTCAGCGGGCGTGTTGCGCGATATTTCCTTATTAAGTAAAGACCTATATCAACAATTTGAAAAGGAAACCGCGATCGATTTTGGACTGAAGGATAAAGGTATCCTGATGCTTTTCAAAACAGCCAAAATGGAAGACGAGGAACGGCATCTTGTTGAAAAGGCCACTAACCTTGGGCTCGATGCCCAATACCTCACAGCTGAAGAGTGCCGGAAATTGCAGCCGGGTATCGAACTGGACATTTTGGGCGCGGTGCATTACTATTGCGACGCCCACATGTATCCTAATAAGCTGATGGCGGGATTAGTGAAATATCTTGAAGCAGAAGGTGTAAAAATTCACCGGCACACCGAAGTGACCAAAATAAATCAGCATGACGATAAAATAACATCTGTCATCACCAAAGACCGGGAGTTTACCGGCGATGCTTACCTGGTTGCCGGGGGCGCCTGGTCGCCCGCGATTGCGAAACTGGCAGGTTTAAAAATCCCGTTGATGCCGGGCAAAGGCTATTCGTTTATGGTACATAACCCGGTTAAAAAGATGACGATACCCTCCATACTGTGTGAGGCAAAGGTAGCCGTGACGCCGATGAACGGCAGTATCCGCTTTGGCGGGACCATGGAGATCGGCAAAATAAACGATAAGGTGAATATGAACCGGGTAAAAGGCATTGTCGAATCGGTGCCGCAATATTTTCCGGATTTCAAGCTTCCTCTGCCCGATCAAAAAGATATCTGGTTTGGTTTTCGTCCGTGCTCACCGGACGGGCTGCCTTATATCGGTCTGTCGAAGAAGTATAACAACCTGGCGATCGCGACTGGTCATGCGATGATCGGCTTAAGCCTGGCGCCTGCTACAGGTAAAATCATTGCGGACGCCTTTAACGCCGGAAAACCAGCTGTTGATACCTCACTGTTCGCGCCGGAAAGGTTTGAATAAACTTTCTTTGTCTTTGTCATCCTGAACCAGCCTGCCGGCTGGCGGGCGCAGTGAAGGATCTTCTCCATCCGCAAAGTAGCCGATGCTCAGCACAGCGAAGAAGATTCTTCGTTATCACTCAGAATGACAAAAGGAAAAAATTTTTATTTTTATAAATGCGTCATTATAACTTCTACACCTATATTCTTACTAACTATAGCAAAAAAGTTTTATACACCGGTGTTACCAATGACCTGGACAGAAGACTATATGAACATTATTTTGGATTAGATCAGGAAGGCAGCTTTACCAGCAAATATAAATGCTATTATTTAGTATGGTTTGAAAGACATCAATACATCAACAATGCTATTGAACAGGAAAAAGAGATAAAAGGCTGGTTACGCAGTAAAAAAATAAAATTGATTGAAGAATATAATCCTGGGTGGCATTTTCTAAACAAGGACATTATGGAATGGCCGCCTACCCGCACCTACTAAAAATCTCCTTTTGTCATTCTGAACGAAGTGAAGAATCTTCTTCAAGCTGAAAGTCCGCCGTGTACCTATAGCGTAGAAGATTCTTCGCTACGCTCAGAATGAAAAATGCTTATTGATGAAGATAATTTCACATTACGGGATTCTATAATAATAGATCGGCGAGTACACCCCCTCGCTCGTCGTATAATACCCTTTACCATCCGGCGTAAAGCCAATAGCCTCACCCTGTTTTTCCTGGGTGTATGGCAATATCCGCGGTGGCTTTTGGATCGTTTTCCAAATGGGTTCGCCGCCGCTGCGCTTCCAGTAATATACTTTGGTATAGCTTTTTATCAATACCTGCTTACCATCTTTCGAAATATCGCCCGCGGTGATCCACTTAAACAATTTATAGCCCGGGAAAAACAATTTGCACCGTTTGGTTAATACTCTTGTCTCATTGGGTTTAAAATCCAGCGGCGATGTATAAACCGTCACTGAATCCTGTCTTTTTGATACAATGTAAATCAATTTTTCTATCGGATCGATCATCAGCGTTTCCGCGTCCTTGGGCCCGTCGGGATAAATAAAATGGATCGCAGCTGCGTCGGCGGTGCATACGCTATCAGTTGCCCACGCCTTTTTTTCTTCCATCCGGTAAACGCTGATGTATTTTCGTTCGGCGTCATTATCGCCAATATCGCCCATGTACACGTAACTTTTCCCGTCAACCGGGCCCGGGCCGGCAGCAATATCCTCGCAATCGGCCACACCGAGCTTCACAGCCGGGTCTCCTTTAAAGTAGATAATGGATTTTACCTTTCCGGAAGGCAGCATGGCAAAAAAACGACTCGTGTCGCCACTGTCGTTATGCACATAATAAATATCATGGTTAATGCCCGATGCCGCGATGCCTGAGATCTCGTCCATGTCCCGTCGCTGCAGCCTGCCGGTTATACCCGTATGGCGTTCATCGTGCCGGTGCCAGCCGTAGGCGCCAAAAAATAAAAGGACAACCAGCGGGATTAAAAGCTTTATTTTTTTCTCACGGCTCATGCCCTGTCGGTTTGTTGCGTTATGCTGATAATAACGCAAAAATAGGACTTTAGTATTGTCTTTGTAAAACAGAAAATGCAGCCATCGCTACTCCATCACAGCCACAGGCTGTGGCGTTTCAACAGCACGCTTCGGGCTGTCAGTCACTATGTGCTTCCCTCGTTCTTTGCGTACTATCCGGTTAAACAATGATATTTCGCGCTCGAACAGGAACCGGAAGAACAATTTGGTCCATGAGGTATGATAGTACAATGTGTCGTAGTATCCCGGGGCGGTTTTTTTTATTTGCGGAAGCTTGTTCCAGGGAATAGAAGGAAAATCATGGTGCTCGTTATGAAAACCTACATTAAATGCCACCGTATTCAAAGGGCCGTAATAACTGTACGTTTCCTGGTCGGTATCATGGGTTAAATAGTGCTCCTGTATCCAGCGTGCGCCCAACGGGTGCAGGCCTATCGAGAACCAAAAGCTGATAAATAAAAACGCGATGGCGTGCCAGCCAAAAAAATACCAGACAGCCGCCGTAAACGCGGTTTGGACAACAATATTTGTCAGCATCCAGCCGTCAAAAAAATCGATCTCTTTTAACCGCGATACACGTGTGCCCTGGAACAGGGGAAAAAACAAAAGCCACAGTGTTTTACCCAAAAAGGAGTTATTGATCAGCCTGGCTTCCCATTTATTCGGCAGGTCGGCGTCAAGCTCGTGAATACCCTGGAAGGAGTGATGTTTAAGATGGTATTTTTCGAACGACATGGCGCCCGGCATAATATGCGGAAGATTAGCAAACATCGACGCCCACCGGTTAGCGGTGCGGCTTTTAAAGATCAGCTGATGGGTACACTCATGTATCATCACAAATAAAGCATGATTTGCGAAAGCGCCATATAGATACGCTGCGCCGATGATAACCCACCACGATTGATCGCGCACAAGCCATGAAATACCGATCATCGAGCCTACCAGGCCGATGATCGCCAGTATAGTTGCCGGGTTTTTTCCAACCAGGTTTCGCACTTGGGGAAACTCTTGTAAAATTTGCTTGGTTCGGAGATGGTGGGGTTCAGACTCTTGCGAATAAATAAAATCACTCTTTTTGGCTATCATATTAGGGTGGGCAAATCGTAAAGCGGTAAAGATACGCATTAGACCGCTTAAACGTTAATCGACTATGAATTTTACGATAAATAATTAGTTAATAGTTTATACTCAATGAACAAATCCGGCTCATTCCAGCTAAAATTTATCCGGTTAAATATTTTACTCCGGCTTGTAAACCAACACTTTAAATGAATTAGGCAGGGCTTTGCGCGTGCCGGGTTCAAAGTCGGGGGCACTCAAATAAATTTTGCGCGTTTTGGCATCAAAGGCCATGGTTTTTGCCCTGGTTTTTGTAGCGAGGGTTTGGATCACAGCGTATTTATCAGGCGATTCCTGCTTAATGATCGTCGTAGTTGCATCGCCGTTGGATACAAAGATAAGTTTATGCGGCTCGTCGTATATTACAGCGTCAACCCCCGCGCCGATAGGCACGGTAGTTATCACTTTTCCGGTATGAATGTCAACCACGCTCATCCCTTTATTTTCGCGGCATACCGTAAAAATGCGGCCATTTTTGGCGTCCAGCGCAATACCGGTGGGGCCGCCGCAAGGCGCCAATGGAACTGTTTTTAAAACCTTTAGCGTTTTGGTGTCAAATACAACCATGCTGTTTTTATCTTCAAGGTTGTTGTAAATTTTTCCTTTGCCGTCGGACACTGCAAATTCCGGGGCGCCGCCAAGCGCGACGGTACCCACCTGCTTAAGCGTATTTGGATCAATCACCGCCGCATTGTTGCTGTCGCCGTTAAAACAAAATACCCGGTCGGAGTATGGATCGTAAATTATACCGTCGGGGCCTTTGGCGTCAACAGGTATGGTGGCAATTGTTTTTAAGGTTTTTAAATCAAAGGCTATCACCGCATTCGCCCGGCCATCACTTATAAAGCCGTGGTTGCTTTTGTTTGCAATGGCAATGCCATGCACACCTTTCATCCCTTCGATTACACCCACCGGTGTTTCGGTATCGAGGTTGATCACATTTACCGCTGTGCCGTGCGAGACATATAAACGGCGGTTCACTTTATCGATGGAAAGGTAATCATACCCGCCATCGCCCGGCAGGTCTATCGTTTTCTCGAATACATAGGTTTGCGCCCGGAGCATGCCGGGAGCGATGCTAAGCAACAATAAGGCAATGATGCTTAAAATGATCTTTTTCATAGTCTTTTTGTTTAGTTTATAAATTTAAAATGCAATTCTGTAGCAAGTTTGTAGTTATGGATTAGCCTGTTGCAGCGCCTTTTCCTCCTTAAATTGATAATTGCGGTAAAAGATGCGCATAAAACTTGGAAGCACGATGAGCAATAAAGGCAGGGCGATCAAAAATCCGCCAATAACCGCAATGGCCAGCGGCTGGTGAAGTTGCGCGCCCGCGCCGATACCAAGCGCTAAAGGGGTTAAAGCGATGATGGCGCCCAGGGCCGTCATCAGCTTGGGACGCAAACGGGTAGAAATAGCATAAATAATAGCGTCATCGACCGTCGACGTCATGGCCGTTTCCCTGAATTGCAGGAAGGTAAATATGGCGTTCTCACCAATGATGCCCACGATCATGATAAGCCCCGTGTAGCTGCCAACATTAAGCGGCGTGTTGGTAATAAACAGGGCCAAAAAGCTTCCTGAGATGCCCAATACCGCGATGGCCAAAATTAACAATGCGATCCTGAATTGCTTATATAAGAAAAGTATAACGCAGAACACCAGCAGGCTGGCGGTGATCAGGATGATCAGCAGTTCTTTAAACGATTGCTGCTGCTCGGCATAAGCGCCCCCGTACTCCACATGATAACCTTGCGGCAGGTTTACATTTTGGGCAATATTTTTTTGTATCGCAGACATCACCGTGCCCAGATCGCTGTTGTCAAGCCGGGCCGTTACAACACCCATCGATTGCAGGTCCTGCCGGTTAATTTCGGCATCGCCGGGCTTTACCTCGACCGTGGCCAGTTGGGTTATGGGTATCATTTTACCGTTACCTAAAAATATATTAAGGTTTTTTATGCCGTTGATGCTGAGGTAGCGGTTACCCGGGTAAACCATGCGGATAGGCACCAGCTGCTGCGTTTCGTACAAATTACCCACCACGTTGCCCTCCAGCGCCACTTCGGCCTGGGTTTGAAGATTGTTCGGGCTGATATTATATTGTGCCAGCTTTGCGTAATTGGGTATAATGCTCACCGATGGCCCGGCTATAACAATCCCGTCGAACACATCGGCGGCGCCCTTAACGGCGGTTACCTGGGCGGCAATTTGTTTGGATAAGCGGTTTAGTATTTGCTGGTCGCTGCCAAAAACCTTCACCTCGATAGGCTGTGTCGAGCTCATCAGGTCGCCGAGCATGTCTGTGATCACCTGGCCGAAATCGATGTGCTGGGCCAGCACGGGCTGCGAAGCCGCAATCTCGCCCCTTAAATCACTGATCACCTCTTCGGTGGTTTTTTTACGACTTTTTTTAAGCTGTATAAGATAATCGCCGGTATTGGTCTCGGTAATAAAAAATCCCATCTGCGTTCCCGTCCGCCGCGAGTACGTAGCTACGTCGGGTTGTTTAACAATGATCTTTTCAACCTCCCTCAACATCCGGTCTGTTTCTTCAAGCGAGGTACCGGGCGGCGAGGCATAGTCCAGCACGATACTTCCCTCGTCCATGTCGGGCAAAAAGCCGGTTGCCAGATGCGACGGAATAAATACAATAACGGCAATAAGTATCAGAACAATAACAATGCTGAGGAAAGGGCGGAGAATAAAGAAAGAAACCCATTTTTGCTTTTTAACCGTGTGCTTTTCTTGTTTCTTGTCGCCTGCATGACCGAGGTGATTGCGTGTAAGCATCAGGTAAACAATGGGCAAGCCTATCCACGTTACAAAGAACGAGCATACCAGGGTTACGATCATCGTATTGGTCATCACACTGAAATAAGCGCCTGCTACGCCGCTCATTAACAAAAAAGGGACAAAGATAACGATGGTGCTTAATGAAGACCCGATCATTGCCGGCAAAAGATAATCGATCGCTTTTTTCAGCAGTTTATTGGTAGGCTGGGTTGGGTTTTCCTCGTGCGTACGGTGTATCTGCTCCACCACCACGATGGCGTCGTCTATGATCAGACCGATGGCGGCGGCTATGGCGCCCAGGGTCATGATGTTAAAGGTATACCCGATCACATATAGCACGATGAGCGTTAGCCCGAGCGTTATCGGGATAATGATCAGAATGGTGGCGCTGGCCTTAAACGAACGAAGAAAAATTATCGCGACAATGATGGCCAGCAATAATCCTATCCAAACGCTGTCGGTAACGCTTTTTACCGAGTCGTTCACGAAGTCGGCCTGTATGTAATAGGGTTTTATCGATACGTCTTTAGGCAATACCTTTTGCAGCGCTGCAACCTTAGCAGCCATATCGTTCGACAGCGTTATCAGGTTGGTGTTGGGCTGCTTAATTACAGCTATGAGTACTCCCTCGTGGCCGTTGGCATTTATCTTGGTGTATTCTATGCCTTCGCTTATCTGCACGCTGGCAATGTCTTTGATCTGGATAACGCGCTTACGGTTGTTGGTCACCACCAGGTTTTCCAGTTGATCCTTAGCGCTTACAGTAGCATCCGTTACCGTGAGGTAAAGCATCTTATAATCCGACAGGTAACCCTCGGACTTTATGAAATTGGTTTGGCTCAGCGTGTTGCTGATCATATCCGGCGTTAACGAGAGGGCGCTCATTTTTTCGCGGTTAAGCACCAGCCAATACTCTTTTTGCTTTCCGCCGATCACCCTGATCTCCGATACGCCGGCAACCTGCGACAGGAAAGGCTTCACGGTAAACGTGGCTATCTGTTTTAGTTCGATGGGTGACCTCGTATGGCTCTCGAGCGTATAGCCGCTTACCGGCAATATCGACGGGTTCATCTTCTCGACGGAAATGTTCACATCCGCAGGCAGGTCGCCTCTTATCTTGCTGATCTGCGATTCAATTTGTTCCTTGCTCAGGTCGATGTTCGCGTTCCAGCTCATGAATGCTGATATTTCAGCGCTGCCGCGGCTGGTTGTGCTGCGCACCATTTCCAGGTCGGGCACTTGTTTTATCGCATTTTCCAACGGTTTGGTAACCGTTATCATCATTTTATTTACCGGCTGCAGGCCCTCGTCAGCAATAACTTTTATTTTGGGGAAGGTGATCTCAGGAAATAAGGATGTCGGCAGCCGGGTATAGCAATACACCCCACCCATAATAATGAGCGACAGCACGAGCATAAGCGGCTTGCGGTGCGAAATAAAAAAGTTGTCTACTACGCTCCTGTCTATCTTAACCTTGTCCATTATTGTACCACTTTAACTTTTGCCGTGTCGGGCAAACCATAGTTGCCGGTTACGATGATTTTATCGGTTGCGGAGAATTTTGGCGAAAGGATCTCTACCCTGTCGCCTGATTCGACGCCTTTTTTTACCGGGACCTTAATTGCTGTTGTAGGATTGATCAGCTTCATCACCCAAAAATCCGTTTGCGTTTCATTGGAGAGTATAGCCGATTTCGGCAATGAAGCCGTGTTCGCCGTTTGTGATTTTATCATTCGCACCTTGGCTACCAGGTTTTCGGGTATTTGTTTATCTGAGTTGATCTTTACCGCCACTGCCTGGGTTTGGGCCAGGGTATCCACGGTGGGCATAAACGAGGCTATATTGCCGTTTAGCTTTTCCCCGTCGGGCAGCATGATCTGCACGGCCTGGTTGCCCTTTACAAAAGCCCGAATTTCGTAAGGCATCTGCATCAAAAATACAAAGCTCGACCGGTCGCTTATCACCGCCAGCTGCTCACCGTCCTGCACATAATCGCCGGTTTGGTGTGTCAGCGCCGTAATATAGCCATGCTCCGACGCCCTGATCTTATTCACGCCTGAAAATTTAAACGTCGTGTCCAAAATATTTATGCTGTTGCCTATGGCCTGCGCCTCCTTGGTCTTTATGGTGAAAAGCACTTGTCCTTTATTTACATATTGCCCCATTTTGGCATTCACTTCGTGGATATATCCGTTGGCATTCGCTTTTACATAATTTTTTTGAAGAAAAGCCGATATCGCGTTCAGGCTGATATACTCGGTCATCGTGCTGTCGTTAATTGTTGTCACCGTAACGGGTGTTTGCGCTTTGGAATTATCAGCGTCGTCGGCTTCCTTTTTATCCTTCCCGCCGCACGCAAACAGGAATAAAGTAATCCCCAGTATTGTATATAAAGGGCTGATGCGCATAAATGCTATATCTGGTGTTTTCATGTTACTTGTTCCAGTAATTTAACTGATTAATGAGTTGCAGCCTGTTCACCGTGGTTTGCGTGAGCAGGTTTTTAACGGTAAGGAAATTGTTTATCGCCAATATAAGGTCGGCAACTTTCAGGTCACCGGTTTGCAATAGTTTGGTGTCTACTTTTATCAGATTCTCGCTGAATCTGATCTGATCCTTCACCTTTGCCATCAGCACATCGCTGTCTGCTATCTGCTGGTTCAGCAGCGCTATTTGCTGCCGGTATTGCACATTAAAAAACGACCTGTAATAGCTGCTGGTTTCCTGCTGCAGCTTAAGCCGCCGGTATTGCAGCTTGCGCTGCCCCCCGTCATAAATGGGTAGGGTAATGCTAAAGCCATAACTGGTGCCAAAGTTTTTATAGGGCTCGTAACTAAAATCGGTTTCGTACCCGCCATCGGCGAAGATATTGGCCTTCGGCCGGTAGCTGTAATCGATCAGCTTTCGGCTGTTTAAAAACCTCAGGCTGTCTATCCGGTATTTTTTAAAAAATATACTGTTGCTAATATCGGGCGTATAGGTTTGCTGTATCGCAGGCTCGCTTATCTCCGCCATGGTCGTATCAGCTATACCTGCCAGGTAGTTGAGCGTGGCAAAATCGTTTTTGTATTGCAGCCTGGCCTGTAAAAGCGCCACCTCCTGCTGTTTTAACGTCACCAGGAAGGTTAAATAGTCGCTTTGCCGGTAGACATTTGCCCGGGTAAGCTTTTTAAGCACGTCGTCCTCCTGCGTCAATAGCTCCACAACCTCGCGGCTGAATTTATATTGCTGCAGGCTGCCATAGGCGGTTATATATTGCCCGATAATAGATTTGGTAAGATCAAGCTCCGATATCTGCGCCACGTTGGTTATTGAATCCTTTTGAAACCCTATAGCAGCCAGTTGCGAATTAAGGTACTGCCTGCCTATGATGGTTTTATTTACCGTCATCAGCGCGCTAAACGTATTGACATTGGTAATGGCCCCGGCATAACCGAAACCATGGATAACAGGCGCAAACAGCCCGTTGCTGCTGCCGGTTACCTGGGGCAATAAGCCCGCCCTTATACGCAGGCTGTCCAGCTGGCTCATGGCAACCTGGTTTTTCAAGTCTTTTAATAAAGGGCTTTTGCTTTTGGCGGTTTGGACATAATGGTCGAGCGTATAGGATTGCGCCAATGAAAAAGTAAAAATAAATGTGCTAAAAAAAAGGCTGAGAAACCACTTCATTCAGTAGAAATATAAAGGTTACGCCAACTAAGTTACCATCTAATTCTGTATAAATTTAGAATGAAGATAACATACTAACGTATAAAATATGTTACCTATAACTTTGTTTTAGTTCATTTTGTGTTAAAAACCGCAAAATGATCATTATTTAAACTCAACCGTGAAGATATGCAAAGGCGGCTGAAACCGGTAGTCAAGCGAAAAATTAAAATTTTCGCATATCTGGCGCGATATCGTTAGCCCCAGGCCGCTGCCTTCCGAACCGGACGACTTATGAAAGCGGGTAAATATTTTTTCGTCAGGCAGCGGCTTGTCTTCGCCTGTATTGCTGATTACCAGTTCCCCTGCGGTTAAAGCGATGTTGATTTGGCCGCCGTTGTGGTTATGCCGGATGGCGTTGCTCAGCAAATTACTTAACAGTATCTCGACCAAATAAGGAGTGGCGTATATCTCTTTGTTATCCAGCGAATAGGTTAACTTCAAATCTTTATCCTGGAAAATTTCCTCGAATTGAACAAGTTGCTCTTCAACCAACGCCTTTAAATCTATCTTCTCGTCATCCTGCTGCAGCCGGTTTTCAATTTTCACCAACAACAGCAGCGACTGGTTGAGCCGGTTTAACCTCGAAACGGCGCTATACAGGTCATTTAGTATCTTACTTTGCCGTTCGCTGAAGTTTTCGGTTTGTATCAGCGTATCCAGTTTTGAATTGATAACGGCAATCGGCGTAAGCAATTCATGCGAAGCATTTTCTGTAAACGTTTTAAGGTCCCGGTAGTCATGCTTGGCTTTGGTTGTCATCGCCAAAACGGCCTGGTTTAGCTCTGTAAATTCGTCCACATTTGTCTCAACGCTTTGAATTTCTGTGGTGTCAGCCACATTAAATAGCCGCAGCTCTTTCATAATACTGTAAAACGGCTGCCATAGCCTGCCTAAGATCAACCTGTTGGTGATGGATAAAACGACGAGCAACAGCAGGATAACAGCTATGGTGATGATAAAAATGATCCGGATCAGATCCTCGGTCTCAACCTTCGACTCAACGATAGTCACTTTATAATATTTACCATCAACAGTTACTGCGGTTATTAAGCCCCTTCCCGCCTCATATTCACCCCGCGGCCGCTGATCATGGCGGTTATGCTGATGCCATTTCTTAAAATACATGGTATTAAAAAATTGGCGTTTCACCGATCCGGGTTCAGCTTCCGAAAAGTTAATTTGCTGATCATTGGATTCAAATGTTTGTGGCAGGTGATGGTTTAACCTTGTATATTCCAGTATCTCGCGTTCTTCAACGCCCAGGTCGGTGTCCTTTTGGTTTATCAGTATCAGGCTGATGGCCTGGTAATAAATAATGCCCGTAATGAGCATCACTACGATGGTAGTAACCAGGTTTACGCGGTTATATCTGGTTAAAAGCCTCATTGAGCGGTAAACTTATAACCCATTCCGTACGAGGCTTGTATATAATCGCCGGCGCCGGCCTCTATCAGCTTTTTGCGGATATTTTTTATATGCGAGTAAATAAAGTCAAAATTATTGGCCATGTCTATCCCATCGCCCCAAAGATGTTCGGCAATGGCATTTTTCGAAACAACCTTTCCTTTATTGGCGATAAAATAAAGCAGCAGCGCATATTCCTTGCGGGTTAGCTTTACGAGTGTGTTGTTCACTTTAACTTCTTTAGCCAGCAGATCGATGCCTATCTCGTTAAATAAAAGCAGGTTGCTGCCATTAAATGTTTTACGGCGCACTATGGCCATAACCCGCGCCATCAGTTCGGATAAATGAAATGGTTTTACCAGGTAATCGTCTGCGCCCAGGTTTAAGCCGTTCAGCCTGTCGTCGAGGGAGTTTTTTGCAGAAATGATAAGCACGCCATCCGGATAGTTATTTTCTTTAATCCGCTTCAATAGGTCAATGCCATTGCCGCCGGGGAGCGTAATATCCAGTAAAATACAATCGTACCTGTAAAGGCTGATCTTTGCCATCGCAGCCGGGTAATTTGGCGCGGTTTCGCACACATTGCCGGCATCCGAAAAGTATTCTTCAATGCTTTCCCGCAAGCCTTCCTCATCTTCAATCACAAGTATCTTCAAAACTTTTTTGTTAAATGTACAAAGTCAATTTAGGAAAGATTTAGGATTATTTGCCCCGGCCGCCGATTATTATGATTTTGGGATTTCGCCGATGTGATTTAAATGGTGATATTTAAATCATCGAACCAAACAAATCATAAAATAGACAGTTCCGACAACAGAAAAAACCGGCAATATGTGGTGGATATATGCTTTACTCTCGGCTTTCTTTGCGGCGCTGACCGCAATTTTTGCAAAAATCGGTATAAAAGGGGTCGACACCGATCTGGCAACGGCAATACGCACTGTGGTCATCCTGCTTATCGCCTGGGCCATCGCCATTTTCAGGGGAACAACTGGCACTATGGGCAGCTTAACCAAAGCCAACTGGATATTTCTTATTCTTTCGGGCTGCGCTACGGGTTTATCGTGGATATGTTATTTTAAAGCACTTCAGTTAGGCAAAGTATCGCAGGTAGCGCCGGTTGATAAGCTGAGCGTGGCTTTAGCTATTGTTTTTGCGGTGGTTTTCCTGGGCGAATCGTTAACCCTTAAACAGGGGCTGGGTGCTGCGCTCATTATCTGCGGCAGTATCGTGCTTATATTGTAGGTTCTATGACGGATGGTGTGGGTGACAAATTTATTAAATCAATAAAATAATCAGTAATTATTGAATTGCGCAGAATATATCCCGTAGGGATAACCCGTTTGTAGAAAAAACAAAGTTAGCGTTATTGCCTCGCAGAGGCTACCCTAACCGGATGGCTTTTCACAACAAAAAGACATTTAGATACGTAAATTAAAAGATTTTACTATTTGAATAGGATTTTTAATGACATAACCTGTGGACAAGGGGTAGCCTCTACGAGGCAATAGATAACAATGCGGATGTTTCTACAAACGGGTT
>Ga0134125_10000166_pt1 | contig 96632 bp, 89 predicted proteins | sample KB31751_FD_96464 | JGI IMG/M metagenome (GOLD analysis project Ga0134125, IMG submission 96464) | Terrestrial soil microbial communities with excess Nitrogen fertilizer from Kellogg Biological Station, Michigan, USA - KB3-175-1 | ecosystem: Environmental > Terrestrial > Soil > Unclassified ... | reverse complement strand
GATTCCAGGAAATCTGCCTCCAGCAAATTAGCCTGCCCGAATAATAAGGCTTCGAGCTGAATGCGTTGCTGCCGGTGCCTGGCCAGCAGGGAAAAAGGAATGCTGCGTGCAATGGATTCAAAAGCCGTGGTATTTACCCGCATGCCGAAATTTCCGGCCAGCATCCACCAGAGTTGTTCTTCCCAGTGAAAATGGTTGCGCCGGAGGGAACTGCCGACAGGAATCATTTTCCGGGCCATTCTTTCTGACAATAATTTTACTTTCCAGCGCTCCCATACTCCTGCTTCTACCTGATACAGGGAACGCTCACAGGGAACAAAACCTGGCTGGTTCATCCATTCGGAATAGGTTTTCAGCATCATCCCCGGTACGCGGTGAACCAGTTCGAGCTGGGGAATATTACGCGTCATATTCGAGGCATCCTCCTGCCAGACCACATGCAAAATCACGTTGCGGTAATTTTCATCCGCAGCATGGCCGTGTTTATCCCATCCCGAGGAAAGCAGGTGCAATTCAATGCTTCCCGCCCAGCGGGTATCGTTTATGCGGATCCGGGCGTGGATAAAATCTGGCCCCTGATGATTGTTTTCTTCACCTGGAAATTCAATCACCAGGGTCTCACCCGACAAAAGAGTCAGATCCTGCTGGTTGAAATAGCGGTATTTCCAGATGAACTGGAGTAGTTTTTCGGTCATTTTGGCTGACGGTTGACGGATGACGGATGACGGGCTCCGGGATGGGCTCGCCATCTGGTCAGCCATGCATGCATTGGTAAACCATCGTGAGGGTAAATTTAGAATAGGAAGAGGTAACTCATCCGGGACAGAAATGAAGGAATGATAAGAAAAAAACAGAAAAAGTAAAGTGAAATTACTTTCGGCATTCAGAAGAAATTCTTTAGCTGTTGTATCACGCGACTAACCGGCAGCCCCATGACATTATAAAAATCTCCCTGTATTTCCCGGATACCGGTAACGCCGATCCATTCCTGGATGGCATATGCGCCGGCCTTATCGTAGGGTTTAAAAGTATCGATATAATATTCTATCTCCGAAATGGCCAATGGATGGAACCAGACGCTCGTGGTTTCAGCAAAGGCAATTTCTTTTTTTGAATTGGTTATCACTACGCCGGAGATCACCCGGTGCATGCGGCCGGAGAGAAGGCTGAGCATGCGAACGGCGTCCGCTTTATCAACCGGTTTTCCGATCAGTTGCTGATCCAGCACGACCAGGGTATCCGCAGCCAGAATAATTCTTCCGGGTTCAACACCGCCCTTTACAGCTTCTGCTTTTCTGCGGGCAATTTCAACCGGAATTTCCTGTATAGGCAGACCGGATGGAATGCTTTCATCGACTTCTGCCGGAACGATATCGAACGCCAGGCCCGCCCATTCCAGTAACTGTTTTCTCCTCGGTGATGCGGAAGCCAGGATTATCCGATCCATGAAGTATAGAATTTTAGAAAAATCATGGACAGAATGCCCATCATCATGATGGTTTTGATCAGACTGCTGATGCGGTGGAATGCCGGCGCGTCGGCAGCCTGAAACAATTTTTTAACTACCCGGATGATGGGAAGAATTACCAGCAAAAAACTGAAGATTACCACTCCCCACCATTTGTATTGCAATATATAAAACTGAATGCCCGTGAGGGCGGCAACCAGCAACATCAGCCAGGTGGCGGCAAAAACCCGGGACGCCTGGAGTCCCCATGCCAATGGCATGGTATGTCTTCCATAACGTGCATCTCCTTCCATGTCCTCCATGTCTTTCACTACTTCCCGCACCAGCGAAATAATGAATGCAAAGGAAGCATACAGGATGGCGAATTTATACACCCTGGAAAGCGCGGCGTGGAAATCAGGGTTTACAAAACGGTGTATCCGGAATTCGCAGAGGTATAGTACCAGGATGACCCAGGCCGTCAGGAAAGAAATCAGGATATTGCCCAGTAATAGTTTTTTTTTGAAAGTGGTGCTGTAAAACCAGAGTAATAATACACAGGCCAGGTTGGAAGGACCGATAAAAATATTTCTCAGTTTCCAGGAAAGATAAAAACCAATCGCTACACCCAAACCGGATAGGATCCAATGCCAGATGATGGCCCATCTCCTCTTAATGATTTTCTCAACAACTATTTTATCCGGTTTATTAATCCGGTCGATGTGCAGGTCAAAATAGTCATTGATGATGTATCCCGCGGCCGCAATGAGTACCGAGGAAATACAGAGCAGAAAAAAACCGGCTGGCTGCAGGATATTCTCCCTGGGCGGACTGGCATTGTAGAAGCTGGGTAATAAGATGCAGTAGTAGAACAGGCATTGGGTGAGTGCGATGAACAAAAGGTTCGGCCACCGTATCAGGCGAAAAAAAGCGATAGCTGCAATTGGTTTCATGCTGAATTGTATTTGCCCGCTCTAACCGGAAACTACGCTTGTTTCCAGGTCCCAGTTATCATGTAACCGGAGCACTTTTTCAATCACATCCCTTACGCATCCCTTACCACCGGGGAAAGTAGAGATGTATTTTGCAGCCTGCAGAACCTCCGGTACCGCGTCCGAGGGCGCGCAGGGCAATCCCGCCATTTTCAAAACGGAATAGTCCGGCATATCATCGCCCATATACAATATTTCCTTCCATTGAAGCCGGTGCAGCTCAAGATATTCTTCTATCTTCTGCTTTTTATCCGGAACCTGCAAAAAAACGTCCTCTATACCGAGTTTTAACAATCTTTTTTTTGCCCCGGTTCCGTTAGCACCAGAAAAAACCGCCACGCGGTATTTTTTTTTAACGGCAAGCCGAAGGGCGTAGCCATCTTTTACACTCATCCGCCGCACCTGTTCGCCGCTTTCGTATACAAGTATATTCCCGTCGGTCAATACCCCATCGAGGTCGAAAATAAAAGTGGTAATGGGTATGAAGGATTGGAGGAGGTTCATGGAATAATGTGTAAATGTGTAAATGTGTAAATGTGTAAATGTAATGTTCCCTTCCGAGAATCATTTCAACCGCCGGCGTCTGCGCAGTGGAAGCGACGGAGGGTGTAATTCTTTGGCGCAAAAGTATTGGATTAAAGGGAGAACACATAATGGCGGGCCTGCGTAGCGGGTCGCGGCTTATTTATGCGTTGCAGCCCTGTCGCATGGTCTGTTTGTTCAGCTATTTGCGTTAGCTCTTCCGTGAGTCTGCATGGAAATCCTGAATACTGCGGGTTAGCATTTCGTATAACCGGGAGAGGCCGGGATAAGGCCGGAGGAGACCGAGCTGTTTTTTTATTGTTTCCGTATCGTTCCGGATGGCGGGTCCGGTTTGCAGATTTTCCGCGGATTCATATTCCAGCCTGGAGCAGGTTTCCTGAATCAGCGGCCGCAGAAGAGCAAAATCAATTCCTTCCCGGCGGCACCAGGATTCCGTAAGGGCAAACAGGTGATTGCTGAAATTATTTACGAGCACGCCGCCCAGATGATATTTCATGCGCAGGATATCATTTGCCGGAATGACCGTATTGCTCAGACCGGCCGCAATTCCTGCCAGCAACTGCAGATCGTTTTCGTTGCCGGCATCAATCAGCAGGGGAAATTCAGTCTGTGTTTCCATTTCCTTCCGGAAACTTTGCAAGGGGTACAGGACGCCGTAACGGGCACTCCTGCCTTTCAGCATATCCACAGATACCGAACCTGCAGTATGAACAAGAAAGGATGTCGTTTGCGGAAATTCCGCCAGGAATGCAGGAAAGGCGTTATCCGAAATGGCGATCAGGGTAAGTCCGGCATTTCTCTCCAATGCATTTAATGAGCTGATGGGATTTGATTGCAAAAGCCCGGCAAGGGCTGTTGCATGATCCGGATTCCGGCTGTAGACCTGGACAATCCGGTGACCTGCAGCAAGCATTTTACGGCCCAAAGCAGTTGCCACATTTCCCGAACCGATGATGACGATTTCCATGTACCGGCCAGGCGGCCATTTTAGCGAAGATTTACCCGGTGGTCAGGCTTTTTTCTTTTGGGATTTAGGCGCCCAGATGGCGAGCATTCTTTTACCTTCCATCTTGGGCATTCCTTCCAGAACGCCCACTTCATTCAGTCTTTCGGCAAATTTCAACAATAATAATTCACCCCTTTCCCTGAACTGGATGGCGCGGCCCTTGAACTGAACATAAGCTTTTACTTTATCCCCGTCTTTCAGGAATTTCTCGGCATGTTTTGCCTTGAAGTCAAAGTCATGATCGTCCGTATTGGGAGTAAAACGGATTTCTTTTACTTCAGAAGCCTTGCTCTTGGCCTTCATTTCCTTTTCCTTACGCTTCTTCTCGTAAAGGAATTTATTATAGTCGATGATTTTACAAACCGGCGGATCTGCGTTGGGTGAAATTTCTACGAGGTCCAGCGCCTGGTCCTGGGCCATTTTAAGTGCTTCCTGGGTTGGGTACACGCCAACGGTTACATTTTCTCCCACGAGCCTGACCTGCGGCACGCGGATCATATTATTGGTGCGGTGTTCCTGTTGTTGTTCCTTTCTGAATCTGGGATTAAAATTACCTCTTGGAGGTCTCGGTGGAAATGCCATTTATTGTTTTTAAGTGAACGATCTTCAGGTTCCGGATTTTTTTATTTTTTTAACCTCCGGACCTTAAGTTAATTTCTGTTTTTGCGTCGCGAATGAATGTTTCCAAATCCTGAATCCCGAGATCTCCTTTTCCCTGCCGGCGTACAGAAACCTTTTGTTCATTCATTTCTTTTTCACCGATGACCAGCATATAGGGGATACGGGCCAGTTCTGTGTCCCGTATTTTTTTTCCTATTTTTTCACTGCGCTCATCAATGCCTGCGCGAATATCTGCTTTTTTAAGGGATTCCAAAACTGTTTGTGTGTAGGGTAAAAATTTGTCGCTTATCGGCAGCAATTTAACCTGTTGGGGTGCAAGCCACAAGGGGAATTTCCCGGCATAATGTTCCAGTAAAAACCCGATAAACCTCTCGTGTGTACCCAGGGGCGCCCGGTGTATTATAAGGGGTGTATCCGGGTGATTATCCGGCTTTGTATATTCCAGCTTAAACCTTCTGCCCTGGGCAAAATCCACCTGGTTGGTGGCCAGGGTAAATTCCCGGCCGATCGCGCTCCAGATCTGTACATCAATTTTTGGTCCGTAAAATGCCCCTTCCCCTGCAACCTCGATATAGGGAGTGCCGGTTTCTTTCAGCACCTTCCGCACCATGGCTTCCGTTTCCAGCCAGAGCTCCGGCTCATTGATGTATTTCTTCCCGAGGCCGGCGGGATCGTGCAAACTGAACCGCATTACGTATTTATCGATGCCGAAAATGCGAAAGTACTTGAGGTACATCTCATTTACTGCCCTGAATTCCTGCGCGAACTGCTCCTTGGTACAATAAATATGGGCATCATTCATATGCAGGCAGCGGACGCGCATCAACCCGAATAATTCCCCGCTCTGCTCGTAGCGATAGCAGGTGCCGTATTCTGCCAGCCGCAGGGGAAGATCCTTATAACTTCTGGGTTCGGCCGCAAAAATTTTATGGTGGTGGGGACAGTTCATGGCCTTCAGATAGTATTTTGTACCATCCAGCTCCATGGGCGGGTACATACTGTCCTCATAATAGGGTAAATGCCCGCTGGTTATATAGAGGCTTTCCTTGGCAATATGAGGTGTAACCACCCTTTGGTAACCGGCGTCCTTCTCGGTTTCCTTCGCCAGTTTTTCCAGTTCTTCTATGATCACCGTTCCGTTGGGCATCCAGAGTACCAGTCCCTGCCCAACCTCGTCATCCATTGTGTAAATACCCATTTCCTTTCCCAGTTTCCGGTGATCCCGCTTTTTGGCTTCCTCCAGCATGAGCAGGTATTCGTCCAGTTCTTTTTTGGAGGGAAAGCTGATCCCGTAAATCCGGGTAAGCTGCTTATTCTTTTCGTCTCCTTTCCAGTAGGCGCCGGCAATATTAGTCAGCTTCATTGCCTTAATAAATCCGGTATCGGGAATGTGCGGACCGCGACAGAGATCCGTAAAATTTCCCTGGGTATAAAATGTGATCTCGCCATCCTTTAAATTTTGCAGCAGATCCAGTTTGTACTCATCCCCTTTCTCCTCAAAATATTTTATCGCTTCCGCTTTGGAAACCGGTTTCCGGATATATATGCTGTTCTTCGCGGCCAGTTCGCTCATTTTTACCTCCAGCCTGCGCAGGTCTTCTTCCGTGATCTGGCGGTCGCCCAGATCCATATCATAATAGAATCCGTTGTCAACCGCGGGACCTACCCAGAATTTTACGCCGGGGAATACCGATTCCACGGCCTCCGCCAGCAGGTGTGCTGAGGAATGCCAGAAGGTGGATTTTCCTTCGGCATCATTCCATGTCAGCAATTTTAGCGCAGCGTCTTTATTGATCGGGCGTGCGGCATCCCATACTTCTCCGTTCACTGAAGCTGCAATTACTTTCCTTGCCAGTCCTTCGCTGATGGACCTTGCCACCTGCATCGCGGTTGTTCCTTCCTCATACGCTTTTACCGCCCCGTCGGGAAATGTGATGTTGATCATGTGCAACTTTATCTGGTTTCTGATTAAGGGTTGCAAAATTAACAAACTCTTGCCAGATTAGCTTTCCATTGGGCTGCGCGGAATAAAATATTCAATAATTTGCCGCTGTATGAAACGAAGCCCCTTTTTTCTTTCCTTTTTCCTGTTTCTGGCTCTTTGTGTTCCCCGATTGGGGAATGCCCAGGATCTGACGGGGATCTGGCGGGGGCATTTCCGTTCCAACGAAGGGCTGGAGCGTTTGATGGGATCGGACGACCGGTATAAAATAGAAGTACAGATTGCCCAGACGCGCGGGATTTTTCAGGCAGTAACCTATTCCTATAAAAGAACGGAGTTTTATGGCAAGGCTGCAGCCGAAGGCACAATCAATGCCAAAACCAAAAAAGTGCTCCTGCGGGAATTAAAAATTCTGGAGGTGCGGATGGCAGGAGGCGATGTTTGTATCATGACCTGCTTTTTACAGTATTCCAAACTGGGAGATGATGAGTTTTTGCAGGGGACCTATACCAGCATGGGCACCCGCGACTCGCTGGCGGGTTGCGGAAAAGGAAGCATTTTTTTACATAAAGTAACTACTACTGATTTTCATAAGGAGGAATTCCTGGAGCAGAAGGAAGAAGAACTGCTGGCAGAAAAGAATAAGAAAAAAATAACGGCGGAGAAATCCATTGCGCATAATGCGAGGCCAAAGAAACCTGCTGCTCCGGGTAAAATGCCAGCGGCAAAGCCGGCGGCGAAAAAGACAGCACCTGCTCCAAACACACTGGCAAAATCCAAAAAGCCAGCTGCTTCGGCGGTTGCCGCGAATCCGGCCCCGGAAAAGAAATCCGTTACCCTGATTCCGCAAAATCAGCAGCTGCGCTCCGACAGTTCCCTGACGATTGAACATAAACCCCTGCCGGTCATCATTCCGGGCGTAATCGCCAACCGTTCCAATGAACTGATCAGATCAATCACTGTCAATAACGCGGAAGTGTACCTGAATATTTATGACGACGGAGCCATCGATAATGATACAGTTTCTGTTTACTATGATAACAAACTCATCATTTCCAAAGCCCGCATTTCGGATGAGCCGGTGAAGCTGACACTTAAGGTTGAACCTTCCGGCCATCCCCATGAACTGGTGATGGTTGCTGAAAATCTTGGGGATATTCCCCCCAACACTTCCTTAATGGTGGTGCGGGACGGGGATAAAAAATATGAAGTGCGCATCGTTTCCACCGAACAAAAGAACGCAGTCATCTCCTTCCAGTATAAAAAAATTGAATGAGCGTTGTCCATTGTCCATTGTCCATTGTCCATTGTCAATTATCAATTCTTCCTCGGCATCTTCTCCTCTCTTTGTGCCGCCTCGTAAACAAAGCTTGCAATAATAACTGCAGCCTGCTTCAGATCTGCAGCACTCAGGTGATCGTAAGTATCCATATTTGTATGGTGGGTTCTCGTTGAATATTCCATCGGATCCTGAATGAACTGGAATGCAGGCAAGCCTATTGCATCAAAGGATAAAAAGTCCGTCCCCCCGGTATTCATTAACGAAAGCGTTCCCGCACCGAGATCGTGAAAGGGCTCAAACCATTTTGCAAAAACAGGTTTAGCTGCTTCGTTCCCCTGCAGATAGATTCCCCGGATCTTTCCGGTACCATTGTCCAGGTTCAGGTACACAGAAACCTTGTCTCCCGCTGCATTGTATTTTTTTGTAACAGTATCCTCAAAATGATTTCGCACATAATTCTCTGATCCGTGCAAACCCGTTTCCTCGCCCCCCCACAGGGCAATCCGGATCGTGCGGCGCGGATTAAATCCGACATCTTTCAATATTCTCATCACTTCCATCATCACGGCGCAACCGGCCGCGTTGTCCGTAGCGCCCGTTGCCCCCTGCCAGGAGTCCAGGTGTGCGCCGATCATGACCAGCTGATCTTTCAGTTCCTTATCTGTTCCCGGCATTTCACCGATTACATTATATCCCTGCTGATCTTTTGCGTATACTTTTGTGCGCATTTCCAGATCTGCTTCCACGGGAATATTATGCTGAAGCAAACGCTGGATGGTCATATAATCTTCGTAGGAAAGCGCGAGATCATTAAAAGTTTCCGGCGTTTCGGGAGAGTAGGCCGTGCCATTCTGCACGAATACGGTTCCGTCCGAATTTCTAGTACTGCTGCTGAGCATACTCAGCGCGCCCTCCGCTTTTGCGAAATCCTTTGCCTGGGTTAGAAACTGCGCAGCCGAGCGATAAGCCGAATGGGCGGGAGCCGGGCCCGGGGGCGTTTTTTTCGGCGGTAGATAATCCGCCATCCTTTTCAGTTCTTCCTCCGTAAACCGCCTGGCGTCCGGGCTAAAGCCCAGGGACAAGGAGTCGTCTCTCACGAGCATCACGATTTTATTTCTGAGCTTCCCTTTATATTTTAACAATCCTGCCGAATCAGTTGCATCGAGCAGCATAACCGGTGCATGCTGCAGACCCTGCGTACCGGGGGTAAATGTTTTCGGAAATGCAATCAGAGGTTTATAGTAGGGAGCCGTCAATGCAAAATAGAATTTCTCCAGTTCCCAGCCCCTGCCCCACTGTCCCCAGGGCTCCAGCGCAACATGCTGCAGTCCCCAGGATTGCAGTTTTGTTTTTGCCCAGTTCGCGGCTTTGAAATATCCGGGCGACTGCATCAGGCGGGGACCATTTGCATCGGTGAGGTAAAATGCAATGTCCATCACCATCGAATGATTCATTCCTTCATTGCGGATTTTAGCCAGCATGGCTTCATCCTGTTTTTCATCCTGGGCAAAAATGGTTACCGTGAGCAGCAGCAGGGGTAAAAACAAAAGTTTCCTCATGTATTATCAGTTTCTGTTTACGAATGTAAAAAATGAAATCCTGTCCATCTTAAATATTATATAACCGGTCAGGTTAAAAATGAAAGTTCCAGGTAACGGAGGGCAAAACCGGAAAAAGGGAAACTTTTTTTGCCTGCACCTGCAGAGTGCCATTATAAGGGCTTCCCGTTTGATCAAAATAAATAAAATAGGGATTGAGCCGGCTGTAAACATTATAAACGCTGAAAACCCAGCTCCCCTGGATCTTGCGGTTTTTTTTATGCTTCGGTGTATAAACTGCAGAAAGATCCAGCCGGTGATAAGCGGGCAAACGGTATTGATTGATATGGCTGTAATCCTGTGCCAGCGTGCCTTCCAAAACATAGAATTTTTCCGGATAAGAAGTGGCGTTACCGCTTGCATAAACAAATACGCCGGAAAGCTTCCAGTGTTTGTTCAGTTCATAACTGGCAACAACGGAGAGATCATGGCGGCGGTCATATTTCGCCGGGTATCTTTCGCCATTGTTCAGGTCGGGAAATTTTCTCCAGGTCCAGGACAGGGTATAGCCGATCCACCCGGTGAGCCTGCCTTTGGCCTTATTAAGATAGAATTCGGCTCCGTAGCTTTGTGCCTTTCCAAAAACAAATTCCTTCTCCGGATCATTCAGCGAAGGCGTATACCCTTCCCTGTACTCAATCTGGTGATCCATCCGCTTATAATATAATTCCACCGAGGTTTCATACACATTGTTGTGAAAGTTTTTGAACAGACCTGCCGCATACTGCCAGCTGGTCTGCGGTTGCACGCGATAGGTACTGGGAACCCAGAGATCAGTCGGCAGCGTGGTTCCGGCATTACTCACCAGGTGTATATACTGCAGGTTGCGCGAAACGGAAGCCTTCACGGAAGTTTCATCATTAAAGGAATACCGCAGCGTGGCCCTGGGTTCCAGGCCGCCGTAGGCTTTAATTGTTTTTCCCCTGCTGTATTTTGTACTGTCGGTTTTATTTCCATCGGCATCTTCCTGATAAATAGTATAGGGTCCCAGTTGTTCAAAACCGCTCCAGCGCAATCCCAGGTTCAGTTGCAGCTTATCGCTAACCTGCCAGTCGTCCTGCATGTAAAGCGCCATTTCCCTTGCATATTTTTTATTTGAGTTATTGGGCACAAACTGGGTGGAGTCCTGGTGTCCGGTAAGAATATTGGGCGTAAAGCGATGATAAGTGTACATGCCTCCGAACCGCGCCCTGTGTTTCGGACTGATAAAATAATCTATGTCTGATTTGGCGGTCAGATCCTGTATGCCGGAAGCCAGGCTCAGCTGAAAATTATCCTGCGCCCCGTTAAAGGCAAAACGATAATCATTATAAAGCAATGTTGTATTGGCAAATAATTTACGGTTAAAAACATGATTCCAGCGCAGGGTTGCCGTGCTGTTACCCCAGGGCACGTTGGTGCTGAAAGATCTTTTTGCATTTCTGAAATCAAACACATCCCTTCCAAAATATCCGCTGAGGTAAAGCCTGTCTTTTTCCGAGAATTTATAATTCACTTTGGTGTTCAGATCGTAAAAAAAATATCCGGAACCACTGTAACTGCTCGTTTTCGGAATAAAGGGTTTGACCAGCAGGTCAATATAGGTTCTTCTGGCGGAAACGATAAAAGAGGCTTTATCTTTTTTAATGGGCCCCTGAATGGATAACCGGGAAGCGATCAGGCCAAGGCCGCCATCCACTTCAAATTTATTCATGTTTCCTTCTTTCATCGAAATATCCAGCACAGAGGATAAACGCCCACCGTACTGCGCAGGCATCCCGCCCTTAATCAACGTGGTATTCTTGATGGCGTCTCCGTTGAAAATAGAAAAAAATCCGAAGAGATGACCCGTATTATAAACGATGGCATCATCGAGGAGGATCAGGTTCTGATCCGGTCCTCCGCCCCGCACATAAAGCCCTGTATTGCCTTCCCCTGCATTGCTTACACCCGGCAGGAGCTGAATTACTTTCAAAATATCCACTTCGCCGAATAATACGGGCAGGGATTTTACCTGCGCCATGGTCAGATCAATCTTGCCCATCTGTGCGCTCTTCACATTGGCGTCTCTTTTCTTCGCATAAACAACCACTTCCTCATTGCTGCTGATTTCAGGTCTGATCAGAAAATTATGACTGATATTTTTATTCAAATCAATTTCAGTCCTTATGGTCTGGTATCCCACATAAGAAACCGTCAGCAGATAATGCCCTTCCGGAAGGGTAAGTGAATAAAAGCCATATCCGTTGCTGCTGATGCCTTTTCCCTGTCCGCTTACCGCCACGGAAGCGCCGATCAGGGTTTCGGATGAAAGGGAATCCTTTACGTAACCCGTTATGGTAAACTTATTCTGTGCGGTGGCAGAAAGTACGGATAACAAGATGCAGCAAAGCAGGGATGTTTTAATCATGATCGGCTATTGCGCAATGGCAAAGTGTATGGAGTCGTTTACCTGGCCGCAGTCCAGCATTTTAGCTTTGTATACGGGATGCTTGTTGCCAAGATAAGGATTAACGACCCTGCTGCTTGCGCTCAGCCAGTAAGCTTCTGAAGAATCGCCGAAAGCCATCGGGCATTCCATGTGATAAACCGTTGCACCATCGTACCGCACCGTGCGGATGAGGTTATACAGGATGTCTGAAATCATATAGAATTCCCTTCTTTTTTGCTCAATATCGGTTTCTCCGTTCAATCCCGCAATTTCTCCCTTAATGGATTCCGTAAGGTTTGATGCTGTTTCAATGATTGCGGTATCTCCTTTCAGCTGATTTAGCCGGAGACTGTCTGCCGAAACGGCGAGTTTGTTTGCATTTTGCCGGATAGCGACGGTATCCCAGTTTACAAAAGCATCGCTGAGCCGGTAGTAATCTTCCATCAGGACGTTAAAAGAACGGGTAAAGGCAGAGCTGTTTGCGGCAACGGTAAGCGGCGCATCCCTTTTTTCTGCAGGGGCCGGAGAACTGTCTTTATGCAGCAGCAGGTAGGTTATCGCCAGCGCGGCTGCCAAAACCACGACCAGTAACAGGGCTTTCTTCATAAGTAGAATTTAATCAAAGATAATTCTAAAAACATTTGTTTTACTTTTGCGGGTTTGATTTAATACCCATCTCATTTTTTAATTATGCTGGCAGGACTACAGAATGTTAAGTTTGAATTTGGCGCCCGGACGATCCTGGAAGAATCCACCTGGCATATACAACCCAGTGAACGTATCGGTTTGATCGGTTATAACGGCACCGGGAAATCCACTTTGTTAAAATTGCTTGCGGGAGAATATACCCCCGCTTCGGGGACCGTGGAACGCAGTCGCAGCACGACTATAGGATATCTGCATCAGGACCTGCTGAGCTTTGACACCGGTGATTCCATCTTGCAGGTTGCCCTGGGCGCTTTTGATAAGGTACTGCTGCTGGAAAAGGAACTGGAGGGACTCGCACATGCATTGGAATCCGGCAATCATCCGGAATCTGCCGAATCGGAAGAACTGCTGACGCGGTACACCGACAAACTGCATGAAATGGATCTGCTGGATGGCTACAGTATCCACCACAAAACAGAAGAAGTGCTGCACGGCCTGGGTTTCACCAATACCGATTTGCAAAGGCCATTCCGCGAATTCAGCGGCGGCTGGCGGATGCGGGTGCTGCTTGCAAAAATGATTCTTCAGAAGCCGGACCTGCTGCTGCTGGATGAACCCACGAACCACCTGGATCTTCCTTCCATTGAATGGCTGGAGAAATACCTGCAGCATTATCAGGGGTCCGTGGTGATTGTAAGTCATGATAAGTTTTTCCTGGACCGCATGGTCACCGAAATCGTGGAGCTTTATCAGCAGAACCTGCATTTCTATAAAGGGAATTATTCTTTTTATGAAAAGGAAAAGGAAATGCGGATCTCGCTGCAGCAGCGGGCATTCGAGAACCAGCAGGATTATATCCGGCAGCAGGAAAAATTCATTGAACGTTTCCGTGCGAAAGCCACGAAAGCTGCAGCTGCGCAGTCAGCTATGAAACGACTCGAGAAAATAGACCGGATTGAAAACGTGGAGATGGAAAGACCTGATATGCGCATCCAGTTCCGCATCGGAAAAACACCGGGTAAGGTGCTGGTTGAATTAAAAGACCTCGGTAAAAATTTCGGCGATATCGAAATTGTGAATCATGCGGAGGCAGAAATTGACCGAGGGGATAAGATTGCGCTGATCGGGGCAAACGGAAAAGGAAAATCTACTATCCTGCGCATTATCGCCGGCACCGAATCCTTTACCGGAACCCGTAACTGGGGCCACAATGTGGAAGATAGTTTCTATGCGCAGCACCAGCTGGAATCCCTGGACATAAACAATACGGTGCTGGATGAAATGAAAATGTGCGGTAGCCAGAAGAATGAATTGGAACTCCGTACCCTGCTCGGCTGTTTTTTATTTTCGGGCGACGACGTGGAGAAGAAGATCCGGGTATTGAGCGGAGGGGAAAAAGCGCGGGTTGCCCTGGCCAAAACCATTGCCGGGAAAGCAAACTTTTTACTGCTGGATGAACCGACCAATCACCTCGATATCCACTCCTGCGAATTGCTCGCTGAAGCGTTGAATAAATATGAAGGGAGCTATATCCTCGTAAGTCATGACCGTTATTTTATCTCCAAAACCGCAAATAAGATCTGGGAGATCGATAACGGGAAAATAAAAGTGTTCAAGGGACCTTATGATGAATGGGTTGAATGGAATAAACGGATGGCTGCACAGGCCAGATCAGCCGAAGGAAAAAAGAAAACGGAGACTCCGGCTGAAGAAACGGTAAAACCCGTTCTTATCCAGCAGCCCATCTATAAAGAGTCGAAAAAGCAAATTCAGAAACAGCAACGCATCGTGGATCAGCTGGATGAAAAGGTAAGCAGGCTGAAGGAAGAAAGCGGCAGGCTGGAATTACAGCTTGCAGAACCTGAAATATATGCCGACAAACAAAAATTCCATCTTGCTGAAACCGCTTACAAAAAAGCAGACCAGGCATTGTCCGAAGCCAGAATGGCATATGATGAAGCCCTGGAAAAACTGATGGAACTGGAGGAGGGACAGTAAGAAAGCAGATATTGCATCCTCCGGAGCTTTCGTTAATTTTAACTATAAAGATTATCAATTATTAACTTCACAGCGTTTTTTCGTGCGATACGACGGACCTCGTTTTTTATTGGCTGTTTCTTCTGCACATTCATTTCAGATGGGTTGGCACAATCTCCCCTGCAACTGACCACCCGGCCTAAAATAGGCCTTACCCTCAGTGGTGGTGGCGCAAAAGGACTGGCCCATATCGGAATACTGAAAGCCATTGATTCCGCGGGATTATCCATTGATTATATTACCGGAACCAGCATGGGAAGTATCATCGGAGCATTGTACGCGAGTGGTTATTCTGCGGATTCCATAGAAAAAATAGCCCGTAAGATTGACTGGGACCTGATGCTTTCCAATCAGAGTTCCCTGCGCAACATCATCATGGAAGAAAAAGACGAATATGGAAGGTACGACCTGGAACTTCCCTGGGTAAATCATTTCTTCCGGCTGAATACCGGGGTACTGGAGGGACAGGAACTCTGGCTGAAACTATCCGAGCTTTTATTTCCGGTTCATCAGATCAAAGATTTCAATCAGTTACCCATTCCATTCCGCTGTGTAGCCACCGACCTCTCTACCGGCGAAGCGGTGGTGCTGGACAGCGGCGAACTGGTTTCGGCCATCCGGGCCAGCATGGCCATCCCTTCTGTTTTTACGGCGGTCGATTACAACGGTCGGCGTTTGGTGGATGGCGGAGTAGTGAGAAATTTTCCCGTCCGGGATGTTCGCGAAATGGGAGCCCAGATTGTGATCGGCAGTAATGTATCGCAGGGATTGCTCGCCGCAAAAAAAGTAAATAATGCCCTGCAGGTTTTGTTGCAGGTTGCTTTTTTCCGGGAAGCGGAAGATACCAAACTGGAGGTGCCGCTCTGCGATATCTATGTGCAGACCCCGCTGGATAAATACAGTATGGGCAGTTTTTCATCAGCCAATGAAATCATTGAGGCCGGAAAGGAAGAAGGCAGAAAATTATATCCCCGGCTGAAAGCACTGGCAGATTCTTTAAATGATATTTACGGGAAACCCCTGCCTAAAAAAAAACCGACTGCCGAAGATTCAGTTCTGATCACTTCTTACGAAGTGCGCGGACTCAAGCATACTACGGAGAATTTTTTCATTCATACGATGGGTTTGCTGACACATCACCTCTACACACCCAAAAATCTTTCCCAGATGGTTCGCCGGGAGGCAGGAACCCGTTATTATAACCGGATCGTTTATTTTCTGGATAAACAGCCGGACGGGAGTTCAAAGATTATCTTTGACGCATCTGAAAACCCGCTATCCTTTGGAAAAATCTCGCTGCATTACAATCAGTTCAGCGGTATCAGTGCCATTCTGAACCTGACCACGCGGGACTTCTTCACGCCGAATTCCAGAAGCCTGGCGACTATTGATATCGGTGAAAATTTCAGGATCCGCGGGGAACACCTCCAGTATCTGGGAAGAGGAAGAAAGTTTGCCGCAGGCTTGTCCACCCAGTTTGATCAGTTTAATATCACTTCTTACAATGAAACAAAAGAAGCCGGGATCTATAATGAAAATTATTTTGTCACGAACCTGCGGTTGGGATATTCCACGAACCGGAACCTCACGGTCGGCGCCGGAACACGTTTTGAATGGACGCGTTACAAACCCTCCATTACTTCAACGCTTTCATTTAAGGGAACCAATGATTTTCCTACAAGCTATGTTTATTTAAAGCATAATTCGCTGGACAGGCCAATATATCCAAGAAGAGGGATTAAAACAGAACTGGAAGGAGACTGGGTTTTTGAACAGAACCCGGATATTCAACTTCATTTCAACAATCAGGATCTGGATACGCTGGCCTCCGGCAGTGCATATCCGCGACTGGTTTTTAATTTTGAAAGTTATACGCCGCTGAGTTCAAAAAGTACGTTCCTGTTCAAGCTTCAGTCCGGTGTGAATTTGCGTTACGATAAAAATATAATGAATGAGTTCTCTATTGGCGGGCTCACTCCCAGTTTTCACAACCAGATCACTTTTGCCGGGCTGCGCGAAGGATCATTTTATTCTTCCGGTCTTGCCGCCTTTCAGCTCGGCTACCGTTACCAGCTATTCAGCAATATTTTGCTCACCGCAAGAACCAATATCCTCTTCAATAATATCGTCGACAAGAGCCAGTTTTATCAAAGCCCCGATTTTCTTTCCGGCTATGCCCTTACTTTTACTTACAATTTTGCTTTGGGCCCGCTGGAGGTGAGCGCCATGTATTGTGATCAGTGGAAAAGGGTGATGGGGTATTTGAATATCGGGATACCGTTTTGACGTGGATAGTATATAGTAGATAGTTGATAGACTTTTGTTTGTAGGTGAATTCACACTTGGGGACCGTCTGCTGTCCACTATTAACTAACTACTATCCACTTTACTCATCGCAGATTCACCAACTGCAAAATTTCCACTTCCTGCAATACCGCTTCCGCTTCCATTTTCTTTACTTCGGCAAGCAGGGCAGCGATTTCTTCCTCGGTTTCCCGCCCGGCGGCGTTGATGCGAACGTTGAGCGCTGCGCCCAGCACGGCACTGCGGGCACATAGTGCGGCTACTCCCGCATCGGAAATGGAATTGGGATTTCCCTGCAGGGCCATGGCTTTAATGACGGGCATGGAATCCAGGGCGAGTTTCATTACCTGGAAGGGAACTGCAATGGCTTTTGCCGTTGCCTCATCAATCGCTTTTTTGCGGAAGGCTTTTTCTTCTGCGGTGGATTTAGGAAGTGCATGGGCCTGCATGACGCCCTGGAAAGCATTTGTATCAGCGTCGACCAGTTGCAGCAGGGCTTTTTTACTTTCTTCTGCCCGTTCTGCCCAGTCGCTGAATTCCAGCCAGCGGTCGTCCCAGCCTTTTTTATGCGCAGATAAATTGGCGACCATGCCGCCCAGCGAAGCGCCGAGTACACCCAGGTAAGCAGCAACCGATCCGCCGCCGGGCGCCGGGCTTTCACTCGCTGTTTCATCGGCAAAATCCGACAGGGATAAGTAGATTATTTTTTCAGCCGATTTATCTCTTAACAGGTATTCAATAATTTTTTCTTCGGGTTTAAATGGACCGAGTTCATCAAGTCCCATGGAAAGCACGGCGATGCGGATCAGTTCTTTTTCTGAAACGCCAGCGGAACGTTTCTGCTTTCTTAAAAAATATTTTCCGGCATTCAGCATCGCCTGCAGCGGAATGAGTCCCACCAGTTCGCTGCCCGTTACCCGGATACCCCGCGCCTCCGCCTTACGGCATACTTCATCAAATGCGATATGCAGAGGTGTTACCGAAAGATTCGTCAGGTTCATGGAAATCTGGGCAATACCGTATTCTTCAATATACCATCCAATGGCTTTCACAGATTTTAAGGATCCCGGAATATTTACCGGAATTCCTTTCTCATCCTTTACTATTTTTCCGGTAACCGGATCCCCTTCCCTTTTTACCCTGCCGGCTTCACGTACGTCGAAAGCAATGCTGTTGGCCCTGCGTACGGAACTGCTGTTGAGATTTACATTGTAGGCGACCAGGAAGTCGCGGGCGCCGATCACGGTGGCGCCGCGGCGGGCATCAAAAACGGCCGGACCGAAATCGGGTTTCCATTCCGGCAGACTGATTTTTTCAGGGAAGCCTTCATACTCACCGGCACGTATAACCGATAAATTACTTCGGGATTTATCTTTCTGCGCCGCTTCATACAGGTAGACCGGAAGACTCAGTTCCCGTCCTACCCTTTCCGCCAGCTTTTTTGCCCAGTCTGCCGTTTCTTCCATTGTGATGCCGGCAACCGGGATCAGGGGACAAACATCCGTAGCGCCCATGCGGGGATGCTCTCCTTTGTGTTTGCGCATGTCTATCAGCTCTCCGGCTTTCTGAACGGCGAGGAATGCGGCGTTCACCACGGCGGAAGGTTCTCCGACGAAAGTAACTACCGTGCGATTGGTGGCTTTTCCCGGATCCACATTGAGCAGTCGGACTCCGGCCACCGATTCAATTTCATTCGTGATGGATTGAATGATGCTGAGGTCCCGGCCCTCACTGAAATTGGGAACACATTCTATTATGGCAGACATAGCTCTATTCTGAATCCACAATGTTAAGCAAAGAAAATCATTCAGGTTCGGGAACATAGCGCCTGGGCCGGATAAAATCCAGCGGACGCTTCCAGAAATAGCGCCAGAGTATGCCGATAAATTCCGGGTATTCCCGCAGGTGGACGCCCCGGGATTTTGCCGCCACAAAAAAAGCGAAACCAAAGCTCACAACAAAATTTAATACCCCAATGCCCAGCACGCCCAAAAATACCGTGAGTAGATAAACGGGAGGAATATTTTCGAAGCCCAGGCTATAAACAGCGGAAGCCATCTCACCCGAAGAGATAGTGATATGGCGTGCATCGAACGGGATACCGGTAAACTTGCTTACCACAGCCGACATGCCGATCATAAACCCCAGGGATACACTGCCGGCGATCATGCCGGCATTTTTCTCAATATACTTCGACCGCCGGCTGAGTTTTTCCGGAGAGGAGGTTACCAGCCAGAGCGGATGGGTTTTCAACCGCTCGCCAATATGGCCATAGCGGATTTTATTCTGGACATATCCGGCAATAATACCACACAGAAAAAGATAAAAGCCGGTAATAGCCCCATACAAGAGAGAAAGGCTGTGCCAGGGATGCTGGTTTTCCAGTACTGCCCGGGCTTCCGCTCCATCAAGTAAAGGCGATCGGGTTAACAGGTGATACGACCATGCCAGTAAATAGGTGCCGGGAAAAACAATGATCAGGTTACCAACGAAGGATGCGAACTGGCTCCTGGATACTTTGGCCACGGTAACCGCAAGATTGTAGAGGTTGGGCTTTAATGTATTTTGTTTGGTATCCAGTGAACTGGCCACAGCGCTGGCGGTGAATGCGGGTTGTTTGGTTGCCAGCGTGGAATGGGTTACATCTATTAGTGTAAACCCGGCTGCATCGTTCAGACTATAGGCAATTCCATGCCAGAAAATAGGGAGCGGTGTTTTTGAGATCAGGTTTTTAATGATGGCCACAAAGGAAATGATCACGCCGCCCATCATGGCACTCCAGATCATCCTCCTGTATTCCCTGGAGGAGGATGTGATATAGGCGCTTCCTTTCGATCCCTTGTGTTCTGCAATCTGATAAGCAAGATACCCGAGGTTCAGGGAAAGAAATTCCCGGATGCTGTTCTTCCTGTTTTCATTTCTTATCAGGGTTTTGAAAAAGGAAACAAAATTTGCCGTATTGAACTGCTGGTCCGCATCCAGCACATCCAGGATGAGGTTCATGCGATCCAGTTTGTTTGTCAGCACCACCAGCAGATAGGTCTGATGGAGACTGGTGCCCCGGACAGAATGATGCTGGCGGATCCAGCTGATGGATTCGAATTCGCGCCGGATCATTTCTTTCAGCCGGGAAAAAATATCTTCCAGGTTTCCGGTATGCTCTGCATCCTGAATCTTTATCCCGAGTTCTCTCACCAACGGGTTCTGCTCAAGGAACGGATTGTCCTCCTGGTCTGCCGGGGGTAAATGATCATACACTTCTTTTTCCAGTCCGAGGCGGGCGGTCTGGAAACTCAGAATTTTCATGGACTGTATCAACTGGAGGATAATGCCCTTGTCATCCACATGGATGGAAAGGCCGATTTCTCCGAAAAACCGGGTCCACAATGCATGCGGAATTTCCCCCACCCATTGATAATCGTTCCTGCGAAAAAAGATCCGGTTGACCGCATAGAGAAAATCATTTTCATTCTGCAGAACGGGTAATAATTTATGCCGTAGCCGGCCAAAAAATTCCTGCCAGAAACCGCCGGCAGGAGAAATGCCGCTTTCTGTAAGAGCCGGAGACAGATCAGTATGGATAAGCTGGGATAAGAGCGCGGACCTCAGATTCGAGAGCAGGATGGGATGGGTTTGCATCTGATCCAGCACCCACTCCATATTTTTTGCCGGGTCCTTTTTGTCCCTGCTTTTGCCGGGCCGGATCGCCGAGAAAAAAGAAACCAGGAAGTCCAGTCCCTGTTTTTTACTCCCGATATTCAATACAGAACTGCGGCGGGAAACCGTTTCAATGAAATCATTTGCGTTTTTTTTTCTCGGTGAAACCATGGGTGCGAATAAATTGCGGGTATTTGCCGAATATACGATCTATTCAGAAATGAACTGACCTCTTATCATTACTTTGTCAATATGATTTGTGCCAAATGCATAAGGCAGATAAGCGAGGGAAGGGACGGGATGCGTGAGTATGATATTTGCCCGTTTACCTTCGGAAATGGTTCCTGCTACGTGTGCCGATTCCATGGCAAATGCTCCGTTTATTGTTGCGGCATTGATTGCTTCTTCCGGTAACAGGTTCATTTGGATGCAGGCCATGGATATTACCTGATTCATATTTCCGGAGGGCGAAGAACCCGGATTATAATCCGTTGCGAGCGCCAGGGCACAGCCGGCATCGAGAAGCTTCCTGGCTTCGGGCAGCGGCATACCCAGAAAATTAGCTGCTGTCGGAAGTAAAGTGCAGATGCCTTTCCATCCGCTGAGGCTTTCCAGGTCTTCGGCCGAAATCTTTTCCAGGTGGTCGAGGGATACGGCGTTCATTTTAATCCCCGTTTGAACGCCCCCCATGCTGCTGAGCTGATTGGAATGTAATTTAGGTTTTAGTCCCTGCTGAAGGCCCGCACGTAATATCCTTTCTGTTTCATCCGGATTAAAAAATCCCTTTTCACAGAACACATCAATATAATCTGCCAGCTTTTCCCTGGCAATCACCGGCAACATGTCTTCCATGATTTCCCGGATATAGCCTTCATGGTCTTCCCGGTAAGCAGCAGGATAAGTATGGGCTCCGAGGAAAGTGGACCGGACGGTTAACGAAGATCTTTGCCGGAGACGTTTAATCACCCGCAGTATTTTCAGCTCCGTAGCTAACGATAATCCATAACCGCTTTTTATTTCCAGGGCACCGGTGCCCTGCCGGCTGATTTCTTCGAGGCGTTTCCAGGCTTCGAGAAAGAGATTATCTTCCGATGCTTCGCTGACCTGCTGAACGGTGTGCAGAATGCCTCCGCCACGGGCATGGATTTCGGCGTAAGAAAGTCCCCGGATCCGGTCAACGAATTCATTTTCGCGGCTTCCTGCAAATACGATATGGGTATGACTGTCGCACCAGCAAGGCAAAACAAGCCTCCCGCTGCAATCGAGTTGATCTTTGGGCAAACCGGTTTGATCATTTTTCAATGCAGACATTTTTCCAAATGCAGCAATCTCTTCTCCTTCTGTAATCAGATAAGCATCCTCAACGACCGGAAGATTCGCCAGCTGTTTTCCGTACAGAGGCCCGGTATCCGCACGTACATTCACCAGTTGTTTAATATGTTTCAGTATCTGGCTTGCCATGGTTTGGATCAGAGATTAAATTTTTCTTTTGTTCTTTGCGCGGTTTCATATCCTGCGTCAGCATGACGGATTACGCCGAGTCCCGGATCATTTCGTAAAACCCGGCTTAAACGCGCTGCTGCTGCATCGGTACCATCGGCAACAATCACCATTCCGGCATGAATGCTGTATCCCATACCAACCCCACCTCCGTGATGCAGACTCACCCAGCCGGCGCCTCCGGCGGTATTCACGAGGGCATTCAGGATGGGCCAGTCGGCCACCGCATCGCTTCCATCCAGCATGGCTTCGGTTTCCCGGTTGGGACTGGCCACCGATCCCGTATCGAGATGATCGCGGCCTATTACAATGGGCGCTTTTAATTTTTTCGTCCGGACCAGCTCATTGAATGCAAGTCCGGCTTTTTCCCTTTCACCCTGTCCCAGCCAGCAGATCCGGGCGGGAACCCCCTGAAAGGCAATTTTTTCCTTTGCGAGTTGTAACCAGCGCTGCAGGGAATGATTATCCGGAAAAAGTCCGGCAATGCATGCATCGGTAACCGCGATATCCTGCGGATCTCCGCTGAGCGCAGCCCAGCGAAACGGACCTTTCCCTTCGCAGAAAAGCGGACGGATATAAGCAGGTACGAATCCGGGAAAATCAAATGCGTTTTTCAATCCTCTTTCCAATGCCCGGGCCCGGATATTATTTCCGTAATCAAAAGTGATGGCTCCCGCCTTTTGCAATTGCAGCATCAGCTCCACATGCAATTTCATGGAATCATAAGCCAGCTCCAGGTATTGTGCAGGATTTTCTTTCCGGAGTTGTTTTGCTTTCTCCAATGTGATCTGATGCGGCCAGTAACCGATCAGCGGATCATGGGCAGAGGTCTGATCGGTGAGGGTATCCGGAACAATTTTTCTTTCAATTAATCTCTCCAGCAATACCACAGCATTGCAGCATACGCCGATAGAAACGGCCTTCCCTTCTTTTTTAGCCTGCAGGGCCTGATCAATGGCTTCATCCAGGTTTTCTGTTCCGTGGTCCAGGTATTTCGTTTCCAGTCTTTTTTGAATGCGCGGGAATTCTGCTTCGGCGATCAGGGCCACTCCTCCATTCATTGTAATGGCAAGGGGTTGTGCGCCGCCCATTCCTCCGAGTCCGGCGCTGACATTCAATTTGCCTTTCAGGGAACCGGTAAAATGTTTTGCAGCCAGCGCGGCATAGGTTTCATAAGTACCCTGCACGATTCCCTGCGAACCGATATAGATCCAGGAGCCGGCCGTCATTTGTCCGAACATCATCAATCCTTTTTTCTCCAGCCAGTCGAAATGTTCCCAGGTTGCCCATTTGGGAACGAGCTGGGAATTGGATATCAGCACCCGCGGTGCATCGGGATGTGTTTTCATGCGGGCTACGGGTTTTCCGCTCTGGATGAGCAGGGTTTCATCACTTTCCAAAACTTTCAGCAGTGCGATAATATCATCCAGCGCCTGAAAATTTCGCGCAGCTTTCCCGCGGCCACCGTAAACGATCAGTTCTTCCGGCCTTTCTGCCACGTCCGGATTAAGGTTATTCAGCAGCATACGCAGGGCGGCTTCCTGTGTCCATCCTTTGCATTGCATTTTGGGACCGGTGGGAGTTTGGTATTTTATGGGATCGTACATATTGGTGGATGGTGGATGGTGGATGGTGGATGGGATTCGTTGACGGTTGACGGTGGTTTGTTTTGTAAGTTGATTACTGAGGGTTGGATTTATTAAATTGAGAAAGATTCGAAGCCTTCATTTAAGTTCAGGTTTTGTTCATTGGCGAAGTTTGTTACAGCTTTTACGAAATCGAAATTGCTGATCATGGTTTTTATTTTATCAATGTCATCGGCAAAGATCCGGTCTTCTTTTGCAAAACTCACTTTTTGTCTTACGTACTGATGCGCGAATTCCAGAATAGGGCTGCTGCGGAGCGGACGCCGGAATTCGATGGCCTGGCAGGCCGTCATGAGTTCGATGGCGAGGATATACTCCAGGTTCTCCAGGATCTGTCCCAGCTTTCTGCCGCTGATGCTGCCCATGCTCACATGATCTTCCTGACCCAGGGATGTGGGAATGCTGTCTGCGCTGGCCGGAAAGCACAGGGTTTTATTTTCCGTAACGAGCGCGGCAGTCGTATACTGCGGAATCATAAATCCGCTGTTGAGTCCCACATCTTTCATCAGCAGCAGGGGCAGTCCCCATTTCCCCTCCAGTAAAAGATAACATCTTCTGTCGGAAATATTTCCGATCTCGGCAGCGGCAAATGCGGCATAGTCCAGTGGCAGGGCCAGGGGCTGGCCATGAAAATTTCCTCCGCTGATGGTATCCGTTTCAGAAAAGATCAGGGGGTTATCGGTAACGGAATTGAGTTCGGTCTCGGTCAGTTCCCGGAGGTGCAACCACGCATTGCGGCTCGCACCGTGCACCTGGGGCATGCAGCGCAGGGAATAGGGATCCTGCACCCGGCCACAGTCCACATGACTCTGCATGATCTCCGAATTATTCAGCAGGAGCCGGAGCCGCCGGGCAACAAGCTGATTCCCCCTAAACGGCCGGAGCGCATGGAGCCGTTCATCAAATGGAGCTTTGGTGCCGGTAAGGGCTTCCAGGCTCATAGCGCCGATAATGTCTGCCGCTTCCAGGCAATAGTGCAAACGCATGGTATCCGCAATGGCATAGGCGAGAATGAACTGGGTACCGTTGATCAGCGCGAGGCCTTCTTTTGGCCCCAGCTGCAGGGGCTTTAGTCCATGACGGTCAAGGACAACCGAAGCGGGAACCGGTTTTCCCTCAACATATACTTCTCCCAGTCCGATCAGCGGAAGGAAAAGATGCGCCAGCGGAGCCAGATCACCGGAAGCGCCCACAGAGCCTTTTTCCGGAACCAGGGGAATGACATTGTTTTCAATATGCCAGATGATGCGTTGCAGTGTATCGGGATGAATGCCGGAAAAACCTTTTGCCAGCACGTGAACTTTCGTGATCATCATCAGCCTCACCAGAAAAGGGGCAATGGGCTTTCCCACTCCTACGCTGTGGCTCTGCAGAATTTTTTGCTGCAGTATCCTGGTCTCTTCAGCAGAAATCCTGGTACTGGCCAGAACACCGAATCCGGTGTTGATGCCGTACACCGTTTTATTTTGGGAAACGATCCGCGATACCTGCTCCTGGCTTGCACGGATATTTTTCAGCGCTTCTTCCGAAAGTATGCCTTCTGTTTTATCTTCGGCCAATTGGATGACTTTGGATAAGTCCAGGTTTTCTGTTCCGTATTTGAAATTTGTGTTCATTCCATTCATTATTTATTGAACCGATCTGAACGACGCAGGCAGCTAAAGTAAGATCTTACAGCACCTTATAAAAATATGGTTTGTTGGAAAGGATTTCCGGCGTTTTTGACCAACAATAGAAAATGTTCCGCGTAAATCCCCTCAGCTGAAAGAAGCGGTAACCCGTTCCCGGTTTTCCAAACAAAAAGGAGAACGGTATGCCGATAAAAAATACAGGAATGTCGACAGTATAGATGATCAGCATAAAAAGAAACCAGAAACTTCCAAATTGTTTTCTGATCCTGACCAGGTTGGAAAGCATGATCTGCAGTCCCTTCCGGTCAAACAGATTATAATACCCTTTGCCGCTGGATGAAAAAGCTTCGTTGCTGGTTAGTCCCTGCAAATGAAAAACAGTGATGGATCCGAATATGCAGAGCCTGCCATATTTTTTCAGTCTTGCACACCATTCCGCCTCTTCTGCATACAGAAAAAAATCTTCATCCATTAATCCCGCCTGTTGAACCGCTTCTTTTTTTACCATCAGGAAAGCCCCGTTGATCCAGTCCACTTCCGCCACGGAAGCCGATCCGGTCAGGTGCGGTGCTTTTATTGAAAATAAACCAGCCAGCCATTTCACAAGACCCCCCAGATAGGGCAACGGTAGCAAATAATTCAATCCACCCCGCACAAAATAATTTCCGGAAATCTGCGGAGAGGAATCTTCGTTCAGGAGCTGAACCCCGCAGGCAATATAACCAGATCGCATAAGGCTCAGGAAGCATGCATCCAGCGCGCCCGCCGGAAGAATGGTATCCGGATTCAGCAACAGGACGGCCATTCCCGCAGCGCGTTTTATCCCTGCGTTATTGGCCCTGGCAAAGCCCGCATTATACCCCATATCGATCCACTGAAGTTCCGGATAATCCTGAAGCAATTGCGGATCGGCCTCCTGTAATGCATCATTATTTACCAGGAAAATTTCAAAGGCAATATCCGGTTTATGCGTGTACAGGGACTGCAGGCAATCCCTGATCAGGGAAAGGCTTTTGTAGTTAATGATAATGATGGAAAGGTTAACCACGGGATATTTTAGGGTATTGGAAAATATAATGCAGGAACATGAGGGATTTGGAAAAAATTCCTGCTTTCAGCACGCGGGACGGAATGGCGGACTGGAATTTTATCATGGACTGAATGATAGCGGGAACGGCCGCTGAATAGCCCATTTTTTTGATATCCTCCAGGGAGCGGATCCCCAGGTTCCGGACAAACCGCCAGAAAGCGTCGTACACAATAATATTTTTCAGCCGGCGGACACCGTATTTCTTCAGTAAATATAAATTTTCCGGAATCTCAACTGCCGGATTCCGGAAGCACATCCTCGTAACCTGGTCTTCGCCGAGGCCGACACAGATCAGCATTTCCGGGATTGGCACCGGCCTGGAAAAGGATTGCAGGTAGCGGAGATAAAAATCAATATCCACCAGCCATTTCAGCTGCTTATCGTAAGTACATTCCGGGATCTTTTTATGCAGGGTCACGCTGGGCGGCCCGATCACATTTTTCGAGATCAGGTTTGCCGGATCTGCAATAAGCCGTTTCTTCCAAAACGGGCTGATGCGGACCTCCTCTTCCCGGTTGTTTTCCAGATAAACATTCCGGTATTCCGAGAAGAAAAAACTGGCCTCCGGATGTTTTTTAACCATCTCCGCAAATATCTGCAGCGCCCGGGTGTCGCTGAACCAGTCGTCGTCGTGCATCAGTTTAATCCACTCTCCTTTCGCAAGGCGGATAGCTTCATTCCAGTTTTCCGGCGTTCCCGCCGGAAGATGATTTCTGAAATAGCGGATGGATGCCATAAGGGGATGTTGCCGGATGAGATCTTCCACTTCACTGCCTGCGCTGTCATCGGAGATTACCACTTCAAAATGCCGGTAGGTCTGGTTCTGAATGGAATCCAGCAGACGCTTCAGATAGTCCCGCCTGTTGTAGGCAGGTATACAAACAGAAATGAAAACATCGACGTCCATCCGGCAAAAATAACGGTAGTGTGGATAAATTCACCCGCATATTAATATTCCTTTATCATAATATAGCACGAAAATTGATACTTATCCGGTAACACTTCAGCTTATGCTCATTCAAAACAGGAATATCCAGTTCACCAAACTGATCAAAACCGAAGGCCGGCTCCGGGAATTCAATTTCAGAAAGGTCAACGGGCTGCACGAAGAACTCTTTACCGTGGATGTAAGTGATGACCGGGGAAACCGCATCATGTTTAAAATGCATAAAGATGGAAATGACTGGTCCATCCGGTCTGAACAGCCATTGCCCGACTGGGTGCAAAACAGCACTTCAAAATTCAATGAAGTGATCGAAGAAGAACTCCGGATTTCCTGATGCCCGTTTTATCTTAATTTTATTGAACTGATCCGCCCGGCGGAACAGTTTTCAGTATGGTTACATTCAAGGCCGTGATACTGCAATTTGACCGGCAGGGGGAAAAAACCGGATGGTCCTATATTTCCATTCCGGAAGAAATTGCTGCGGAAATCAAACCCGGCGTTAAAAAATCCTTCCGGGTAAAAGGGAAGCTGGACAATCATCCCATTTCCAAAACATCGCTGCTTCCCATGGGCGGGGGAAATTTTATTCTGCCCCTGAATGCGGATATCCGGAAAGCCATTCATAAAAAGAAAGGCGCGATGCTGAATGTACAATTGCAGGAGGACAAACAACCTGTGCCCATCTGCAAAGAGCTGCTGGAATGCCTGGAAGATGCACCTGCGGCGAAGAAAAAATTTGATGCGCTACCGGGTTCGCACCAGCGGTATTACAGCAAATGGATTGAGAGTGCGAAAACGGTCGAAACAAAATCAAAAAGGATCGCTATGACGATTAATGCTATGGAAAAGAATATGAGCTATGGAGAAATGCTGCGGGCTAATGCACAAACTGTTAATAAGTAAGTTTGACGGAATATGATTTTAAATAATTAAATTTGAAAGGACGCACAAGATGTTGCCGCAAAAACCTATTTTGAAAACTTAAATTCCCCGGAATTGACTGAAACGATCATCAACCTGGATACCGTAAATCCTATCGAATTCTTTGGTGTTAATAATGGAAAGCTGGACATACTCAAAAAAAAATTTCCCCTCCTGAAGATCCTTTCGCGGGGCACCCAGATCAAGCTGAGCGGAGCACCCGAACAGGTGGAATCTGCGAGGGAGAAAATCGACCTCCTGCTGCAATACCTTGAAAGAAACGGAAGCCTGACGGAGAATTATTTTTCCCAGATACTGGGTGGCGACGATGCCGAGACCGTTGACCATTTCGTTGACCGCAATCCGAATGATATCCTGGTGTTCGGTCCAAACGGTAAAACCGTCCGGGCCAGGACCGTTAACCAGAAAAAACTGGTTACCGCCTCTGAAAAGAACGATATCGTTTTTGCCATCGGTCCTGCCGGCACGGGCAAGACCTATACCGCCGTAGCCATGGCCGTGCGGGCTCTGAAAAACAAGATGGTCAAGAAAATCATCCTGACGCGTCCCGCGGTGGAAGCCGGCGAAAATCTTGGTTTTCTTCCCGGTGACCTGAAAGAAAAAATCGATCCTTACTTACGTCCCCTCTACGATGCGCTGGACGATATGATTCCGGCGGATAAACTGGGCTATTACATGACCACCCGCACGATCGAAATCGCCCCCCTCGCCTATATGCGGGGCCGAACGCTCGACAATGCCTTCATTATCCTGGATGAGGCGCAGAATGCAACCGACCTGCAGATCAAGATGTTCCTCACGCGTATCGGGCCTAATGCGAAAGCCATCATTACCGGGGATCTTACCCAGATCGACCTTCCCAAGAATCAGAAAAGCGGCCTGGCAAAAGCCCTGTATATCCTGAAAGGCATCGACGGTATCGCCCATATTGAACTGGATGAAGAGGATGTGGTGCGGCACCGGCTGGTCAAAGCCATCATCAGGGCTTACGAAAAGGACAAGCTGGCCGGGCAGGGGGATGTTTCCTGACAAAAATCGCAGGAACCATGCCAACCGGTTGTATCTTCAAATAATCATTCACCATAAAAAGATTTCGTTGAAAACCCTTTTTGCCCTGGCTCCCCTCCTGCTCATCCTCAGTTGCAATGCCGGGAAAACATTCAAAAAAGCAGAAGATGCGCAGGATGCCGGACGACAGTTTATCCGGGCATCCCTCGACGGCGATTATGAAAAGGCCAGGTTTTACCTCCTGAATGATTCGATAAACCTGCTGCTCATCAGCAAATGGCAGCAAGGCTTTGATAAAATGGATAAGGATACCCGTCAGCAATACCGCGAAGCCAGCATCCTGCCAATTAATATCAGTCCGATTAACGATTCGGTTACCAGCTATACCTTCTCCAATAGTTTCCGGAAGGATACCACTACGGTCCGCATCGTGCGGATGAACGGGGAATGGCTGGTGGACCTCAAAGAGATCCTGAATAAAAGGTAACCATGAACAAAATTACCGTCTCGCATCCCTGGCATGGCGTTCCGTATGGTTCGCAGGCGCCGAGAATCGTTAATGCGATCATAGAAATTCCGCAGGGCTCCAGAGCCAAGTACGAAATTGATAAGGCCTCCGGATTGCTGAAACTTGACCGTGTTATTTATTCTTCTTTTTATTATCCGGTTAACTATGGTTTTATTCCGCAAACCTACGGGGATGACAAGGATCCGCTGGATATCCTGGTGATCACTTCCCTGCCGGTGGTTCCGCTTTGCCTGATGGAAGCAAAGGTGATGGGCGTTATGCAAATGATCGACAGCGGGGATGCAGATGATAAGATCATCGCGGTTGCTGCCAAAGACCCGGGAGTGAATCACTATAATAATATCGAAGAACTGCCGAAACATTTTTTTGACGAACTGCGGCACTTCTTTGAAGAATATAAAAAGCTCGAAAATAAAACCGTGGTGGTGGAAGAATTTGGCGATAAAACAACTGCATTGAAAGTAATTGAAAATGCCATCAAAGCCTACGATGAGCAGATCCGGGACAAGTGATTTTATCATTTTATATTCCCGGAAAAGGACCGGCCGGCTTATGCATTTTTCCGGTTTCCGCATCTCTAAAAAAAGCAGACTCAAAGCGTGACGGTTCCTCCCCATACCAGTTTAACGGATAAAGAGCTTTTGCAGCTGTTTTATACGGACCACAACAATCAGTGGCTGGGATGGTTGCTGGAACGTTATACGCTCCTGCTTTACGGGGTTTCCATGAAATATCTGAAGAATCCGGAAGAAGCCAAAGACGCCGTTCAGCAGATTTTCCTGAAAACCATCACTGAATTGCATAAATATGAGGTAACCTATTTCAGTTCCTGGCTGTATATGATCGCCCGGAATTACTGTTTGATGAAATTGCGGGATAAAAAAAATCCGGTTAAACCGGTAGACGGCATGGAGTCTTTTTTGCCGGCGATGGAAGAACCGGATTTTCTGAATAAGGAAAAATTGCTGGATCAGCTGGAAACAGCGATGAATGAACTGAACCCCGAACAAAAGAAATGTGTGAGTCTTTTTTATCTCGGGAAGAAATCTTATCAGGAAATTGCAGCTGAAACAGGATTCAGTCTGTTACAGGTAAAAAGCTATATTCAGAATGGAAAACGAAACCTGCGCCTGCTCATTGAAAAGAAAACAGGTAAATCATAAATGATCTGCTGATCCGGAAAAATGACAGAAGAAAAAAGCGATAGGAATCAGGGTGAATCTGCAAATGTGAATTTGCAAAAAATGCTCGAAGGGCTCGGGGAATCCCTTTCTGATGCCGAGCGGGCACAATTTGAAAACGGTTCTCCGGAAGATCCGTTTTTGCAGGATGCGGCGGAGGGATTACAGGGTATGGAAAATAAACAGGACCTGCCTAACGTGATCAGGAGTCTCAATCAACAGCTTCATCATCACCTGGCGCTTAATAAATCCCGCAACAGAAAAAAGGATCTTCGCTACGGGGACTGGATTTACTGGAGCATCGTCCTGATATTATTGCTGGCCCTGGCCGGATTTCTGGTACTTCGATTATTGCTGAAACATTAATGGGCTATCTGCTGAAACCTCGATCCGGGTAAAAGCTGAAATACCTGGCGACCGCTACTGGTATTGAATATACAGTGGTTTGGGTTTCAGTTTCAGCACTTCTTCCGGCGTCAGCATACGGCTGCCCGGATTGCGGATATCATTTTTATAGAACAATTTAAAACCGGTGAACTGCACCGGCTCGAGAGAGACGTATGATCTGTAACTGTCTATTTTCAGCACCGGCCCGCCCCACCCGTCCATATCCATGACGATTTGTACTTCGGGACGGGTTTCAATTTTTTTGTAATTAGTGATCATCGGCCGGGTAAAACGATGCACTACCAGTATTTTAGGAGGCAGGTTATTTGCCTTGGTAAGACCTGCCAGATAATTGGAAACAAAGTTCACATCTTTGGCGTCCATGGTTCCGATCACGGTTCCCGGTTTTTTCCCGGTTTTCATGGAGAACTCGGGGTCGATGCCGAGGTGTACCTGCGGCATTTTAAGGTATTTTTCCAGCCTGGGAACTTCGGTCTCCACGTCACTCAGCCCAACCTGTATGTCCAGGAACACAAGGGCATCAATCCGCGCTGCCAGCCTGATCACTGAATCTATCTGTTTAGAAGGCATCCGTAACCGGTATTTGCCATCGCTTCCGGGACTGCCCTGGGCCGTAACGGCAATATAGTGCAGGGCCGGCAGAACGGGTGTGGTGGAATCGGCGGCGGCCCATCTTTTCAGTTCTGCATTCAATTTACTGATCATCTCTGTGGGCGGATATTCTCCCAATACCCCCATTTTTTTTGAATAGAAATTTCCGTAAAAAGCCACGATCCTTTTAAAAGGAAGAATTGCCCCGGCATTGGGATAAGCCGTTTTCACCGGCCAGCGGCCCGAGGAATCCCCGTTGCACATGCTGATCAGTTTTTCGTTGTACAGCGCAGTGTCCAACACAGGAACCACTCTGGCCAAAGAAGAATCCTGATTGAGCGTGGTATCTTTTCCATTGGGCGAAAGCATGCCACTGAATCCGTTATGCAGGGGGCCGTTTGAGCTGAACGCGGTATACAGGTAGAAGATAGCAGCGATTCCCAGCAGGGCGCCAAAAAACAACCGGTACTGGTTTTTTGTGATCAGGCGAAGTTTTTCCGTAGTTTTCTCGATGATTTGCATAGAATAAGAGATTAAGCGCGAATTAAACGAAATTCACCGGAATCAAAACGGGATCAGGGAATCTTTATTTTAGTTTAACAGTCTTAATACCTGATTTTTTTATACCAGTTTATCAGCCCGTTGGTGGAGGAATCATGCGTGCTGGTCTCGGAAGCATTTTGCAGTTCCGGCAGAATTTTTCCGGCCAGTTCTTTACCCAGTTCCACACCCCACTGGTCGAAGGAATAAATATTCCAGATCACGCCCTGCACAAAGATCTTATGTTCATACAAAGCGATGAGCTGACCCAGGGTGAAAGGGGTGATTTCCCTGATCAGAAAAGAATTGGTGGGCCTGTTTCCGCTGAAGAACTTAAAAGGGATCAGTTCTGCTTTTACTTTGGCTTCCATCAATTCCTCCGGGGAACGCCCGTTCATCAGGGCTTCCGTCTGGGCAAAAAAGTTTGACAGCAATTTTGCATGGTGATCGCCCAGCGGGTTGTGGCTGATTACCGGGGCGATAAAATCACAGGGAATCAGCACTGTTCCCTGGTGAATAAGCTGGTAAAAAGCATGCTGACCGTTCGTGCCCGGCTCTCCCCATACTACCGGGCCGGTAGAATAGGTTACCGGAACGCCGTTCCGGTCAACGCTTTTGCCATTGCTCTCCATATTCCCCTGCTGGAAATAAGCTGCAAAGCGATGCATGTACTGATCATAAGGAAGAATTGCCTCTGTTTGGGAGCCAAAGAAGTTCCGGTACCAGATACCGATCAGGGCCATGATGACCGGAATATTTTTTTCAAAAGCTGTATTCTTAAAATGCTGATCTGTGGTATGAGCGCCATACAGTAATTCCTCAAAACAGGGATATCCCACAAGCAGCACGATGGAAAGCCCGATGGCGCTCCAAAGCGAGTATCTCCCGCCTACCCAGTCCCAGAAAACGAACATGTTGGACCGGTCGATTCCGAATTTTACTACCTCCGCTTCATTTGTAGATAAAGCCACGAAGTGTTTGGCAATAAAGGATTCATCTCCCGCAGACTGGAGGAACCATTCCCGGGCGCTATAGGCATTGGTCATGGTTTCCTGGGTGGTAAAGGTTTTCGAAGCGACCAGGAAAAGTGTTTCTTCCGGATTGAGTTTTTTCAGAATTTCCACCAGCTGGGTGGCGTCTACATTCGAAACGAAATAAGCTTCCATGCCAGTGATCCTGTAATGTTTCAGGGCTTCCGTAACCATTACCGGCCCCAGGTCGCTGCCGCCGATTCCGATATTCACGATCTTACGGATCGGCTTTCCGCTATAACCGGTCCATTCGCCGGAATGAATTTTTTCGCTGAATGATTTCATATGCGCCAAAACCCCGAGCACTTCCGGCATCACGTCTTTTCCGTCGGAATAAACCGGATCGCCTGAAAGATTACGGAGGGCGGTATGCAAAACAGAACGGTTTTCCGTACGATTGATCTTTTCCCCGGAGAACATTGCCTGAATGGCTTCGGCAACCTGGCTTTCCTGCGCGAGGTCCAGTAAAAGCTGCATCGTTTCCCCGTTGAGGAGGTTCTTGGAATAATCGAAAAGGATGTCTCCGAACACAAGGGAATACTTGTCAAAGCGCCCGGCATCATTATTGAAAAGACTTTTCACCTGAATGCTTTTCATCTGCAGCTGCTGCTCCTGGAGTTTTTTCCAGGCCTTCGTTTGGGTTGGAGAAATATTGGGGAACATAATGGGGTTTAGATTGTTTATATTCCAGACAAAAATACACAACCTATTCTGGTTAACACAGAATAGCGGTTTTGATTTTTATATTATTAAAAGAATCCATTTATGAGTCAGGCGTTTGTTAAAGAAAATGAGGAACAATGGTTACACGAGATACCCCCCTCCGTTACAGCGTTGATTTATCACCTCACGCGGGAAAATAACGGGATCCGGGTATACGAGAAGAAAATGGTAAAGGATAGCGAAAGCGGAAAAGATGTGCACGTCATGAGTAATGGTCTTTCTTATTCCAAAGATGACCAGGGGAAATGGTATGTGATTTAATCCGGAACGAATGTCAGAACACTAAGTAAATCCACTTAGTATTACTCAGGATAAATGATGAATAGCCTGGCAAACTGCATCCGTCATGGCAGAACTGATGTCGATATGCGTAACCATGCGGAGACGGGTATCTGAAATGGGCAATAGCAGAATGCCGGCTGTTTTCATTTTAGCGACGAATGTTTTTGGATTCATTGTGCTGACCGTTTCAAAAATAACCAGGTTGGTTTCCACCGGAAATATGGATTTGACAAATGATGAATGGCCGAGCGCATCTGCGATCTGCTTTGCATGCGCATGATCCTCTGCAAGTCTGTCTACATGATGTTCCAGTGCGTATAAAGCGGTTGCCGCCAGGAATCCCGCCTGACGCAATCCGCCGCCGAATACTTTGCGAATTCTTCTGGCCTGCCGGATAAAATCTGATGACCCCAGCAATACGCTTCCCGCCGGGCATCCCAGTCCCTTATTAAAACAAACGGAAATACTATGGAACAAGCTTCCATAGTCGGCCGGTTTTTCATGGCGTGCAACCAGGGCATTGAATAATCGCGCACCATCGAGGTGCAGGTTTAATTTATTTTCATCGCAGATCTCCCGGATCTTTTTTATCTCTTCCATATCATAACAGCTTCCCCCGCCGCGGTTCGAAGTATTCTCCAGGCAAACGAGGGAAGTCCTGGCCTTGTGCACGTCATCGGGATTGATGGCTTCCGGAATCTGTTCAGCCTTTATTCTGCCGCGGTCGCCCGCAATTGCTTTTACCTGCGACGCGGAATTGAAAGCGATACCAGCTCCTTCATAAATATAAACATGGGCTTCCCGTTCACAGATCACTTCATCCCCGGGACGGGTGGAACATTTGATGGCAATCTGGTTCGACATGGTTCCGCTGACGCAATAGAGCGCTGACTCCATGCCAAAAAGCGCAGCCATCTTTTCTTCGAGTTCATTTACGCTCGGATCCTCATGGAACACATCGTCTCCCACTTTGGCATGCATCATCGCTGCTAACATGCCGGGCGTGGGACGGGTAACGGTATCTGAACGCAGGTCAATCAAAACAATATGATTTAATTGTTAAAAAATCAGAGGGGTTTAAATTCCTCAATAAAGATAAACAGAAGTTGATTCGCGCACAGCATTAAGGGTTGACGGTTGACAGTTGACGGTTGACGGACTTTATGTGAATCAACGATACTGGATTTTATCAGGTTATTTCACAGGATATCCGTCAACTGTCAACCGTCATCCGTCAACTTTTTCTCACGAAATTTCTCCTTAAATCACTACCTTCGCCCCCTATGACACAGGAAAAGCTAAACGATATGAGGTCCCGGCTGAGCGGACTGAGGAGGTTTCTTTGACGTCGCTAACCGGCAGATCAAAATCGAAGAAGAAAAGCAACTGACCGGAAGTCCCGGGTTCTGGAACGATAACGAGCGCGCAACGGGCATTCTAAAAAACATTAAGGTAAACGAGTACTGGGTAAAACTCTATGAGGCTGTGGAAACGGCTGTAGAAGATTTTGCGGTATTACTGGATTTCTGGAAAGCTGGCGAAGCTACGGAAGAGGAAACCAAAGAAGCCTGGCAGAAAGCCCTGGGCCTGATTGATGAAGCCGAATTTAAGAGTACACTCAACCAACCGGAGGATGAACTCCCGGCAGTATTGCAGATTAATTCCGGTGCAGGCGGAACAGAAAGCCAGGACTGGGCGGAAATGCTGATGCGGATGTATCGCATGTATGGCGAAAAGCAGGACTGGGCTGTTTCCGAGCTCGACTATCAGGATGGTGATGGCGCCGGAATAAAAAGTGTTACCCTGCAGTTTGATGGCCCTTTTGCCTATGGATTTCTAAAAGCAGAAAGCGGAGTTCACCGGCTGGTGCGCATCTCTCCGTTCGACAGCAATGCACGACGGCATACTTCTTTTGCATCCGTTTATGTTTATCCCCTCATTGATGACACGATAGAAATTGAAGTAAATCCGGCGGATGTGGAATGGGCATTTTTCAGGAGTGGCGGCGCCGGCGGACAAAACGTAAATAAAGTGGAAACGGCCGTGCGGCTTACTCACAAGCCCAGTGGGATTATTGTGGAATGTCAGCAGGCGCGGACCCAGGGGGAAAACCGGGAAAAGGCCATGGCCATGCTGAAAAGCCGACTCTATGAGGAGGAGATCCGGAAAAGAGATGCTATTAAAAATGCGAACAATGCCAGTAAGAAAAAGATAGAATGGGGCTCCCAGATCCGGTCTTATGTATTCCATCCCTATAAGATGATCAAGGATCACCGGACCGATTTTGAAACGGGGAATGTGCAGCCGGTTATGGACGGAGAGCTGGATGGTTTCATCAAAGCATACCTGATGACGGAAAAAGAAACGGCGAACTGAATCTCTTAACCAAATCGCGAAACATGAACCTGGGCTATTTTCATTATGCAATGCCTTCCAATGAGCCGGTGCTGAACTATGCACCGGGATCTCCTGAAAAGGGTTGTCTGAAAAAAGCCATCAAAGAAATAAAAGAAAAGGAACAGGATATTCCGATGATCATCGGCGGAAAAGAAGTCCGTTCCGGAAACAAAATCAAAATGCAGCCCCCGCATGAAATTGCCCATACCCTGGGCTATTTTCACCGGGCAGAAAAAAAACATATAGAACAGGCCATTCAGGCCGCCCTCGCTGCCAAACCGGCCTGGGAAGCACTCAACTGGGAAAACCGGGCGGCGATCTTTCTGAAAGCAGCCGATTTGCTGGCCGGTAAATACCGGTCGTATATGAACGCGGCCACCATGATCGGGCAGAGCAAAAATCCCTACCAGGCGGAAATTGACGCAGTATGTGAACTAATTGATTTCTTGCGTTTTAATACATATTACCTCAGCGAAATATACAGGCAGCAGCCGAATAGTGCCCCGGGTGTTCACAACCGGTTGGAATACCGGCCGCTCGAAGGATTTGTGCTGGCGATTACGCCGTTTAACTTTACCGCCATTGGAGGAAACCTGCCCAGCTCCGCTGCCTTATGTGGAAATGTCGTGGTCTGGAAACCGGCCGATACCCAGATCTTCAGCGCCCATTTTTTTATGCAGATTTTGCTGGAAGCCGGACTGCCGGATGGCGTGATCAACCTGATCTATCCCGAAGGCAAAGAACTCGGCGCGATTTGTTTCAGCCATCCCGATTTTGCCGGCATTCATTTCACCGGATCAACCGCCGTTTTCAATACGATCTGGAAAGCCATCGGTGAAAATATCGGAAAGTATAAATCCTATCCGAGGGTTGTTGGCGAAACAGGCGGAAAGGATTTTGTGCTGGTTCATCCGGAAGCTGATGTGGATGTGGCCGTCACAGCTTTGATCCGGGGAGCTTTTGAATTCCAGGGGCAAAAATGTTCTGCCGCATCCAGGGCTTATCTGCCGGCTAACCTTGCGGCAGAAATCCGCAGGAAATTAACTGACCGGGTAAAAACGCTGAAAGTGGGCACGGTGGAGGATTTTCGGAATTTTGTGAATGCGGTGATCGACGAAAGAAGTTTCGACAAGATCAAGGCCTATATCGACCTTGCCGCAAAAGATCCCAAAGCAAAAATTATTGCGGGTGGAAAGGCAGATAAAACGAAGGGGTATTTTATTGATCCCACTATCATCGAAACCACGGATCCGGATTTTATTACGATGAAAGAAGAGATCTTCGGTCCCGTGCTCAGTGTTTATGTGTATCCTGAAAATGAATTTGAACAGACGATAGAGTTGATAGACCGTACTTCCCCCTATGCGCTCACCGGTTCCGTTATTTCCCGGAGTCGTGATGCGATTGAACTGGCTACAGAAAAACTCAGGCACGCCGCGGGAAATTTTTATATCAATGACAAGCCCACCGGTGCGGTGGTCGGACAGCAGCCTTTTGGCGGCGCCCGCGGCAGTGGCACGAACGACAAAGCCGGATCCATATTAAACCTTTACCGCTGGTTAAGTGCCCGTACCATCAAAGAAACATTTCAGCCGGCTACCGATCATGAATATCCGTTTTTGTCGGAAGCCTGATCAGCATTTCCTATTTTTATAAAAAATACCGGGTTTGAAAACGATCCTTACGGAAGAGCAACTGGACATCACCATACAAAGGCTGAGCCATCAATTACTGGAAAATCAGGTCCGGTACGATGATACCGTAATCATCGGTATCCAGCCGAGGGGAATATTTTTTTCCGACCGCATCGTGGAACGGATCAATCAGCAGATCAGTCCGCAGAAGATCACTTACGGAAAACTGGATATCACTTTTTACCGGGATGATATCCGCCAGGGTTTGCACACCCTGAATCAGACTGCCATCCCTTTTTCCATTGAAAATAAAACCGTGATCCTGGTGGATGATGTATTGTACACCGGACGAACGATCCGGGCAGCCATGGATGCGCTCCTGGCATTCGGACGTCCCGCAAAAGTGGAGCTCTGTGTGTTAATTGACCGCCGTTTCAGCAGGGAGTTCCCGATACAGGCGGATTATGCCGGGAGATCCATCGACACCATCATCACCCAGAAAGTAAAGGTTTTATGGAAAGAAAGGGACGGAAAGGAAGAAGTAGTGCTTTTATAACCAAATCCCGGAAAGGGTTTGGTGGTTGGCTTTTGAAAATCTAACTTTGCCTTTTAATGCAACTCAGTACCAAACATCTTCTTGGCATTAAAGATTTACAGGCTTCCGACATCCAGACCATTTTAGATACCGCCACCCAGTTCAAAGAAGTTTTACAGCGACCGATAAAAAAAGTTCCGACCCTCCGGGATGTAACCATCGTTAACCTCTTTTACGAAAACTCCACCCGCACACGCATTTCCTTTGAGCTGGCAGAAAAACGACTTTCCGCAGATACCATTAATTTCACCGCTTCCGGTTCATCCGTTTCAAAAGGAGAATCCCTGCTGGATACGGTCAACAATATCCTTTCCATGAAAGTGGATATGGTGGTGATGCGGCATAGTGCCAGCGGCGCCCCGCATTTTCTGGCCAAACACATTCCGGCCGCAATCGTGAATGCAGGCGATGGCATCAATGAGCATCCAACGCAGGCTCTGCTTGATGCTTTCTCCATACGGGAAAAGCTGGGATCACTCGAAGGAAAAAAAGTGGCCATCATAGGCGATATCATGCATTCGCGCGTGGCATTGAGTAATATCCACCTGCTGAAAAAAATGGGAGCGGAAGTAATGGTGGCGGGCCCTCCCACCCTCATCCCGGTCCATATTAAAGAAGCGTTCGATATCCGCGTGGAATACAATCTCCGGAGGGCTTTGGAATGGTGCGATGTGGCCAATGTACTGCGCATTCAGCTGGAAAGGCAGAACCAGGTTTTATTTTCTTCCCTGCGGGAATATAGTCTGGCTTACGGGATTAACCGGAAATTGCTGGACAGTCTGCCCAAAGAGATCCTGATCATGCATCCGGGACCTATCAATCGTGGCGTGGAACTGGACAGCGATGTGGCAGACAGCAAACAATCCATCATTCTTCAACAGGTAGAAAATGGAGTGGCCGTGCGTATGGCGGTTCTTTACCTGCTTTCCGGCAACTCAACCCATCTTTAATCCTTAAACAATCCATTATGCAACGGATCGCGCTTTTTCCCGGCACTTTTGATCCGATCACGATCGGACATCTGGATATTATCAGCCGCTCTTTGTCGCTATTTGATAAAGTGGTGATCGGCATTGGCCGCAATGTTAACAAACTGCCCATGTTTTCAGAAGAACAACGGCTGAGCTGGGCAAAGAAGATTTATAAAGACAATCCGCAGGTGGATGCCGTGCTGTACGACGGCCTTACCATCAGCTGCTGCCAGCAGGTAGGCGCGCATTTTATTATCCGCGGAATCCGGTACGTAAATGATTTTGAATATGAGAAAGCAATTGCGGATATGAACCGGAGCCTGGATCATGAGATCGAAACCATTTTTCTCACCTGTCTTCCGCAGTACACATCGGTGGCCTCCACCCTGGTGCGGGATGTATTAAGGAATGGCGGAGATGCGATGCAGTTCCTTCCGCAGGCAGTGGCTGAATCACTAAAAAATAAAAACTTCTGAGATGGCCATCTGGTTTAAAAAAGGGCTGAATCCGGACGTGCTGAACGGGTTTGCGAAAGATACCATGAACGATTTTATCGGCATCCGTTTTACGGAAGTCGGTGAAAATTATATAAAAGCCACCATGCCCGTGGATCATCGCACAAAACAGGCTTATGGATTGCTGCACGGCGGGGCGTCGGCAACCCTGGCGGAAACGGTAGGGAGTGTGGCATCCGCCATGGTGATCGATCCGGAACAATTTATCTGCGTGGGTGTTGAAATCAATGCCAATCACCTGAAGGCCGTTCGCGATGGCTTTGTTACCGCAACCGCGCTTCCTTTACACCTGGGTGCGTCCTCCCATGTATGGGAGATTAAGATCGTTGACGCACAGGAAAACCTGACCTGCGCCAGCCGGCTAACGGTCTATGTTATCCGAAAAAAGAGTTAAGGGATCCGGTACCCTGCTTTTTTCAGCACTTCCAGGATGTTCGGATAAGTATTTTGAATCATTTCAGCGAATCCGTCTTGCTCTATCCATTTTAGTCCGGTAATATCTTCTTCAACCTGGGGGATCAGTTCCTGGTCCCCGCTGGCAAACATCCGGAACCAGTGGGTTTCCTTTAATATGCTTTTCCCGTTTTCCTCATAAGTATGATGGGTGATCAGCAGGAAATCTTTTAATATAACTTCCTGCATGCCGGTCTCTTCCTGCACTTCCCTTACCGCACATTCTTCCGGGCTTTCTCCCGCATCGATCTTTCCCTTTGGCAGATCCCATTTGTTCCTGCGGTACATGAACAGAACTTCTTCCCGTTCATTTTGTACCAGTCCGCCGGCTGCGCGAATGATCCTGCTGGTAGGCTCCTCTTCATTCAATTCCCCTGTTTTATCCATATTCCGGTTTGCTTCCTCTTCCGTATTCATATTTTTCAAAGGTAAGTTTTACCTTCACGCCATGACCAATGAAAAGGCGGTAGCTGAGAAACTTTTACAAATTCAGGCCATCAAACTGAATGTGGAAAACCCTTTTACCTGGGCTTCCGGATGGAAAAGCCCGATATACTGCGACAACCGGAAAGTACTTTCTTTCCCTTATATCCGGGAGTTCGTGAAATCCGAAATGAGCAATCTGATCTTTGAAGAATTTGCGGATGCGGAAGGGCTTGCCGGTGTAGCTACTGCAGGTATTGCCTGGGGCGCGATGGCGGCGGATCAGCTTAAGCTTCCCTTTATCTATGTGCGTGCCAAACCGAAAGAGCACGGCATGGGCAATCAGATTGAAGGATATTATGAACCGGGTAGAAAGATCGTGGTGGTCGAAGATCTGATCTCCACGGGAAAAAGCAGTCTGCAGGTTGCTGAAGTGCTGAAACAATCCGGCCTGGAAGTAATGGGTATGGTTTCCATTTTCAATTACGGATTTGATCAGGCGAAAACAGCTTTTATAGCCGCCGGCATTCCACTGCGGTCCTTAACGGATTACACGACCCTGATTTCACTGGCTGTTGAAAAGGCTCTTGTTTCCCCGGAACAGGTGTCCGTTTTGCTGAAATGGCGGGCGGATCCGGCTTCCTGGGGTCAAAGTAAAAAGTAAAAAGTTAAAAGTAAAAAGGGATCTCTTTTTTCCTTTTAACTTTTTATTTTTTACTTTAATTTCACAACATGAAAAAACTACTCTTTCTCTCCATCCTGTTCAGTTCCTTCGTTCTGGTTTCGAAATCGCAGGTTGTGCGGAAAGGCGCCATAGAAACCGCAACCATCAAAGTACCCACGGTTCAGTGCCAGGAATGCAAGGACCGGATAGAAAAATATGTGAGCCGCGAAGAAGGCATTCAGAAGATTAACGTGGATTATAAAAGAAAGATTGCCAAAGTCACTTATCTCTGGGACCGCACCAATGTAGAAAACGTAAAAGCAGCTATTGCCAATGCCGGATACGATGCCGATGACGTGACTGCCGATGTGGAAGCCTACAATAAATTACCCACCTGCTGCAAGAAACCAGAAGATGGCGGCGGGCATGAGAAGAAATGATTCCTTTCCCTGCCAGGTTTCGATAAATAGCATGAAAGTGGTAAATTAAATCGAAAGTTACTTTCCACTCAGTTTATCGCTCAGTTCATCAATCATATCCCGGCCGTTATTTACTTCACTGGTAATTTTCTCCTCATTGAATTCATGTTCGGTTGTAAATATGCTGAGGTATTGCTCAAATGCATGCCAAAGCGTCTGAATTTTTTTGTCCGTGGATTTAGCCGCCTGTTCTTTCAGAATCCTGATCTTTTCAAAATCCACAATTCCTTCTCTCAGTTTTTCAAAGCGGATACTGCTGTTCGCGCCGGGATATACCAGAAAGCAGTCTCCGGCAGGCCAGCTTCCAAAACGTGCATCCCTGTCCGGATCTTCCGGCCAGGCATCATAAGCCCATCTTAAAAAACCATCATACCCGCAGGCTGCGGAATACCAGCTGATCCATCGGCCTTCTGCCGGAGGAGAGAAAATAAAATTATTCGGCTTTGCGGGATTACAGCAGACATAAAAAGTCGAGCTGGCTCCTCTTTCAGCGCGTTGTTTCAATTGCGATGTGCTGGGTTCCTGGCCGTAGAGAAAGGAATAATCATTCAGCAAACTGTCCAGTTCCTGATGCCAGTTCCCCGCATAAGTAATCTTCCAGCTTTTTGAATGGTTTTTGATCACTTTTATGGCGGCCAGTGTCTGGCTCATTTCATTTTCGTTTATTCCAATATAGGTTTTTTCAAACCATCCCTTTTTCTGCAGATGCGTTTTCAGGCTGCTGAGAAAAATATTCCAGTGCTCCTGATAGGATTTTGAATCCGGCGCCCAGAACGCATAAACATAATTGCCGCTGGCTTCGTCTTTATAACGGAACCGGTTACCCCAGGGAATAGCGGTATAAATCGTAATCGCCTTCGTGATACCAACCTGCATGGCCAGTTCTACGTAAGTATCAAAAATGCTGTAATCGAATGTCCAGTTTCCGTCTTTTTTCTTTATCCATTCAATCATTCCCCCTTCGACCGAGTAGGAATTATCTGCCCAGGGGGAATGCACTGCATAGGTGGTAATGTATTTGCCTCCTGCGTCAGCATAAAGCTGCAGATGTTTTTTAAGCAGGATTTTGTGTTCTTCGGACCAGGGCTTCACATGATTTCTCCAGGCAATCACCCAGGGGTTCTGCCAGAGATCCAGTCTGTATTTCCAATCCTTCGGCGCGGGTAATACCTGTTTTTGAACATGTATTTTTAACTGCATGGTTACACCGGAGTTTGTCGTTTTTACAACGACATTGCCGGTATACCATCCCGGCTCTGTGCCGGGTGGAATATCAATTGACAACCATACCGGCCGCACGGTTTTTCCGGGCAGATCGAACCGTTCAAATGGCTCAAACCGGTCCGGCAGTAAATAGCCATTTTTATAGGGCGTTTCTCCGCAAACCGCATCTTTTGCTCCATAAGGATAATTGGAAAGAACATACCGGATCAGGTTTAACGTGATATTCTTCCTGCTGATCTTCTTTCCGTCGGAACGGATCAGGTCATGTACTGAGATTCTTACCTGCTCTAAAGTGTCGGGCGACCATATCAATATCTCTGTATTTAACCTTTCACCTCTCCAGGCGGTTCCTTCATACGACAGTGATCCGGTTTGCTCCGGCACCTCAGTTCTGAACCATGCTTTGTCTGTTGAAACAAAAGCAGTATGCAGTCCGCCTTTTTGGTGTAACCATGCTTCTTTATCGAGGGGGGTATCAAACGCATACTCAGACTGATAATGCATTTGAAGAGCCGGAAGCAGGGAGGAATCCACCCGGCCCGGAAACTGCTGTGAAAATGCCAGGGGATGAAAAAAGATCAGGAGGCCAAAAACCGGGTGAACTTTTTTTATCAGGCTCCGCAGGGAAAAAATTAATGTCATGGTTGGGGTATTGCAGCAATCCCGCATTTGGTAAAAAATTGGTTAATGACGGCACGGATGGATTCGCTGCGGGACTATTCCGGCGCAGCGCAATTCGCTGCAATGTAAACAAAGATTGTTTTGATCCGGGGATGCAAAGGAGGATGTTTAATATTTCACTTCCACATTAAACCTTCCCTCGCCTGTGCCCAGTTCGGCGGAAGCTGCGTTGCTGATGCGGGTGATGAGGCCATTGCTTTCTTTCATTTCGGGTAGCTGCCCCAGCACTTTGGCATAAACGGTTTTCCCGTTGCCGCTGATGCGGATGATAGTGCCCACGGGAACTCCGTTCATGAGGGCATAATATTTTCCATCGTTCCAGCCGCTGACACTTTTGAAAGTGCCTGCCTGACCGCTCACGGATTTGTTACGGTTTCCGATATAGTTAATGCTGAAAAATCCGCCGGCCGCATGGGAGGCGGCATAGGTATTTACCCGGTCCGTCGGGTTGGAGGCTGTTGCTGTAACTGCCGGTGTGGAAACCGTTTTAGCAGATGAAGCCGTGTTGGCGGCGGGTGCGGGATGATCGTCGATTTTTGTTTCCGCAGATTTTTCCGCCGGCTGTTGTGCGAGGGGAGCAAACTGATCAGGCGTCGCCGGCGGCGCAGTGGCAAATGCGCTCTGCTCTGTCTTTACCTTTAAATATCCGACGATCAGGTTCATTCCCTGCTTTACATCATCCCTTTTGATCTTATTCCATTTTTCGAGACTGCTTACCGGAACATCATTATAAATGGAACTGAGCTTAAAGGCCCATTCCCGGCTCTGAACAGTATGGTAAACCGGGATCAGCGTCTCCCCGGATGTTTTCCGTTGCTTTTGATCGAAATTGGTTGCAGTAAGTGGAATGCTGATCTCCTGGCCAATTTCAATCGGTTTATCAAAGCTCATACTGTTGTAGGTGGCCAGATCATGGGGGCTGGCATTGTACAGCCGCCCGATACTATACCAGTTATCCTTGGCCGCGACAATATGAACCAGGTGAAATTTCCCATTGGTTCCTTCAATCTGAAGGGGTGCATGCTGGGCAAATCCGGAAGATATTCCCAAAATCAGGCAAAATAAACCGCTGAGCAGGCTCTTCATGGCAATTTTTTTGGATTAACGTAAATAGCCCGAATAATCTTGCAAATGAAATATTAAAAATGAGCGGGCCCGGTCCATCCCTGACAGGCTCATTTCAGTATTCTCCACGATTTCGGGAAGTAATTATTGATGCGGTTTGAAAGGATCTTTACCCAGCCCAGTTTCTGCTGCCGGAAACTGACGGGTCGCCAGCCTTTCATTTGTACATCTGCCGTAAACGCTTCCCTGCGCAAATATTTCAGTGCATCGGATCGGGATAACTCCAGTTCCGGTATTTGGGGGTTTAGTCCGGTGCTCAGCGCAAGTTCGTGATCAGGTATCCATTCATCCGAACCCATTTTTCCAGCCATTACACCGGCTTTCTTCAGATAAAGATAGTTTTTCAGCAGCAATAAATCAGGAAGCAAATTTACGGGCATGGCATGGGTCCATTCCTGTATCCGGTGAAACTGCAGATTCTCATCCGGCAAAAATTTTCGTAAATGGCTTTCTTCCTTTTTACCCGGGGATTCCCTTCTTTCTTTTGTCCTTTGCACCCATATTTTTCCCTCGTTTTTTCTTAAAACCGCCAGGAAAAAACCTTCGCCCTGTAATTTATCCGGATAAAACCGGTAGCCGTATCCCTTTGTTTTTTCAGAAGCTGTTTCGACGATATTCCAGGATCCGTCCAGCGGTATCCGAACGGTTTCAGCACCCAGTTGCCCGGACAGGTAGTCCACGATTTCCTCATTTTCTTCAGGAGAATAAGAGCAGGTGGAATAAATGAGTGTGCCATTTTCTTTTAGGCAGTCCCAGGCATCTGCCAGGATTCTCTGCTGCCTTTGCCTGCAAAGTTTTACCGCATCTTCACTCCATTCCCGGACGGCTTCCGGGTCCCTCCGGAACAGGCCGCTCCCGCTGCAGGGAGCATCCACCACGAGCAGATCAAAAAAACCGGGAAGCCGAATAAAATCCTTCGGATCATTATTGCTGATGATACCGTTGAAAGAACCCCATTTATCCATCTGTTGGTGCAGCACAGGGACCCGTGTTCTGATCACTTCATTGCTGACCAGCAGGGAATCTTTTGATATCAGGCTCTGGATAAGCGTAGATTTTCCACCAGGTGCTGCACAGAGGTCCAGCACTTTTAGGGGTTTGGAAAGATCTGCGGCCTGGCGTAATGCCTGTTCCAGGAACATACCCGATGCCTCCTGCACGTAATACAGGCCTGCGTGAAAAAATGGATCCAGGGTGAAGGATGGCCTTTCGGAAAGATAATATCCCCCGCTGCACCAGGGAACCGGGTATGCAGGTTGAAAACCAGCTTCCGGGAATGGCCGGTTTCCCGGATTCCCCTGCATCTTCTCCGGATTGAAACGGATGGAAATAACCTGTTCACCGGACGCATGAACTTCCCGGAAAGATCTTTCATCAAAATGATCCAGGGTTTTTAATTTTTGAATTAATTTCTCCGGTAATGTGTGCATGGGTTCTCCGCTAATGTGTAAAAGATTACATGGTAATTTACCGGTTCGTAAGCGACCGGTTCGAATCCCTGCTTTTTGAAAACAGCCATTCCATTAATCCGGGTTCTTTAAATGCATTCACCCAGCTGTTGTGCTTTACGCCCGGATACTCCTTGTATTTCACATCTGCCTGAACCCGCTTCAGCGACCGGTAATATTGTCGCGCATACTGAACGCTGACCAGCGGATCCGATCCGCCATGAAAAATCCATACGGCGGTTTTCCCGGCGATCAGCGGGGCGCAGCTGGTATCGCCGCCCCCGCAGATAGGAAATGCAGCTGCAAAATAACCCGGATACCGTTCAATGAAATCCCAGGTGCCGAATCCGCCGAGCGATAATCCGCCGATATAGATCCGGTTGGTATCAATGTGCCCGGATTCAACCAGGCTATCGGCCAACTGCTTCAGCAGCAGTGCATATTCTTTTGGCTTTTCCTGGAAGGTAAATATCAGGTTCACCCGGCGGCGTGCAGTATCAAAACTAAAATTGAAATAAGACCAGGTACTGTTCTGTCCGCATTGCGGAAAGAGGACGATGGAAGGGAACCTGCTGCGGATACTGTCTTTCAGAAAAAAACCGCCTCCGTGTATCAGCTGCCGCGCATTGTCGTTTCCCCTTTGGGCTGAACCGTGCAGAAAAATGATTAATGGATAGGCTTTCTGCGGGTCATAATGTTCGGGGTATAAGATCCGGTAAGGCAGGCTGCCTGCGCCGCGGATAAAATTTCCTTTCCGGTAAGCAGAAAGATCCTGCGCGTTTGCAGCCTGCATAAGTCCGCCGAAAATAAAAATCAATAAAAAACGGGATGGCATCTGCTTAAAATCTGATGGTAAAATGTTGTTTAACCCGGAACTGGTCCCGGAAAAATATTAAGCCAGCTGAAAATAAATCAATGGTCAGCATCACTTCCTCATGATCTTTTATCATTTGCCATCCTTCTTCCATTCCCTTGCTCCAGTGAATATCGTGTAAAATGAAAACGGCTTCCCGTGATTTTTTCTGCATCAGCTGATGAAAATAATTCAGCAGCGGCTCTTTCCTGTGGTTGCCGTCGATATAAACCAGATCAGCCGGCGGAGCTGACTGAAGCACTTGCTTCAGCCTTTCGTCAAAATTGCCGGTGATCTGACGAACCGGCTGCAGCCCGAGCTTGCTAAAATTTTCCTTTGCTATTTCCGCAACCGAAGCCGAACCCTCCAGGCTGATCAGGTGGGAATCCGGATTCGCCGAAGCCAGATAAGCGCCTGAAATGCCCAGGGAAGTTCCCAGTTCAATGATGGTTTTGGGTTGATAGAAATTTGCGATGCGGAACAATAATCTTCCGAATTTTTTCGAAGACAAAGCCCGTTGCGCAATAGCCGATATCGCTGTTTCTTTATTTACGGCAGGCGTTTTTCCATAGTCTTCCACCATGATCTTTCGCCGGTCTTTTTCCAGTGCCGACCGGAGGCCCTCAATGGCTGTGAACGGATAATACATCCCGCGGTCGTTCAGAATTTCCGTCACAAACTCATAAACGAACGGTGAGTGGATCCCATGCCCCTTTCCATTGGATGCATGCCAGGCATAATGTAAATATTTCAGTGCAAGCTCCGTGCTGGAATACATTTTTGTTGGTTACGGATTAAGCGAATCCGGATTTTTTTTCTCCCAGGTCTGGAAGTCCATCGCATAAGCATGTTTTTCATCTGCGGGAACGATTCTGGAATGCGTCATTTTAAAAATCTCCCGCGGTATTTCCGGGAAGAAAGCGTCCCCTTCCGGACTGGCTTTTACCCGCGTAATATATATTTTATCACAAAGCAGGATGGATTCCGCATAGAGTTGTCCGCCCCCGCCGATAAATGCTTCCCTGCTGTCCGTTTTTTTTGCGAGTTCAATCGCTTCCGGAAGATTCGCGGCAACCTGTATTCCGGGATGGACTTTCTGGTAATCCGGCTGACGGGTGATGACAATATTGAAACGGCCGCCCAGTTGTTTTTCGCCCATGGCTTCAAAGGTCTTTCTGCCCATGATGAGCGGAAGTCCCCAGGTTTTATTTTTAAAAAAACGGAAATCTTCCGGCAGATGCCAGACCATCTGATTATTTTTTCCGATCACATTGTTTTCAGCAGCGGCAACGATAATGGATAGTGTCATTTCCGATCAGGATTTAATTATACCGCAACCGGCGCTTTGATGGGCGGATGGGGTTCATAATTCTCCAGCGTGAAATCTTCAAACCGGAATTCAAATATATTTTTTACGGAAGGATTTAATTTCATGACCGGAAGGGCATTTGGGGTTCGGGACAATTGCAGCTTTGCCTGTTCCCTGTGATTATTATACAGATGCACGTCGCCGAAACTATGAATAAATTCACCGGGTTCCAGATCGCAGACCTGCGCAATCATCAGGGTCAGTAATGCGTAGGAAGCTATGTTGAATGGAACGCCCAGAAAAACATCCGCACTGCGCTGGTAAAGCTGGCAGCTCAGGCTTCCTTTTCCGCCGGCGGTAAGCGGCGGGGCAACATAAAACTGGAACAGCACATGACATGGCATCAGCGCCATCTCCGGAAGCTCAGCCACATTCCAGGCGCTTACAATGATGCGACGGCTGTCCGGGTTATTTTTCAACTGGCGGATCACTTCACTTATCTGGTCCACGGTTTTTCCATCTGCCCCCTCCCAGCTTCGCCATTGCTTTCCGTACACCGGCCCCAGTTCTCCCTGCGCATCTGCCCATTCGTCCCAGATACTCACCCCGTGTTCTTTCAGATAGCGGGTATTGGTCTCCCCTTTCAGAAACCACAGCAGCTCGTAGACTATGCTTTTCAGGTGCAGTTTCTTTGTCGTTAGCAGGGGAAATCCCTCTTTCAGGTCCAAACGCAGCTGGTATCCAAAACAACTGACGGTGCCCGTGCCGGTCCGGTCTGATTTATGGACCCCCTTATCTGATACATGCCGGAGCAGATCCAGGTATTGCTTCATGGGCGCAATTTACTGAAGTTCTGAAAGTCTTATTGATCCGGCGGAATATTGCCTTTTGCCGTCTGCATAAAGGGGGTATAATTTACCGGTTCTGGCATGTATTTCGCAAGTTAGATTACCAAACAAAAACTTCAGATTATGAAACAAATCATAGCAGGCGCCCTCGTAATGCTGGCTCTGTTTACTTCCGTTGACAGCTTTGCCCAGCGGGATCCGGCAGCCCGCGCTGCTGAAATGAAGCAGAAACTGATCAGCGATCTGAAACTCACCGATGTTCAGGCTGACTCCGTGGTTTCGATCAACCAGGCCTTTTCACCTCAGCGCCGGGAAATTTTCCAGGATCAGTCCCTGAGCCAGGACGATAAAAGGACAAAAATGAAAGCCATTACCGACCAGGCCGACAAGCGTATCCAGGCCGTGCTGGGCGATGATCTGTTCAAACAATACCAGGACTGGAGGATGAAGAATATGCAGCGGAGAAGGAATAATTAGAATCGTGGATAGCGGATAGTAGATAGTGGATAGTAGATCGTAAGAAATCAGAATTCTTGTGTATATGTAACAGTTCAATCGTTGGTAACTTGGTAACATTTTTACAGATACACGGGTAGTGTGTATTTCCGGGTCGTCCACTATCTGCTATCTACTATCTGCTATCCACTATCTACTATCCACCTTTCCTCGCCTCCTTCGCCCAACCATCCTTCAACCCCACCGTTCTGTTGAAGATGATTTTTTCTTCCGAACTGTCTTTGTCGAGGCAGAAATAGGCTTTGCGGATGAACTGATAGCGTTCGTCGAACCTTGCACTGGCGAGTGAGGGCTCTGCAAATGCATTGGAGATAATTTTCAGCGAGTCAGGGTTGATGTATTCTTTAAAATCTCCTTCTTCTGTAGCGGGATTTTCGGTTTTGAACAGGCGGTCGTAGAGTCTCAGCTCGATGTTTACGGCATGGGGAATGCTTACCCAGTGCAGGGTTCCCTGAACTTTTAGCCCGGAATGATCGGCGCCGCTTTTGCTTTCCGGCAAATAACTGCAATGGAGCTCGGTCACCTTGCCGGATGCATCTTTTATGACTTCATCACACTGAATAATATAGGCACTTTTCAGCCGGACTCTTTTGCCGGGCGCCAGGCGGAAGAATTTATTCGGAGGATCTTCCATGAAATCCTCGCGTTCAATATATAACTCGCGACTGAATGGTAATTCCCGGTGACTGCTTTTTTCTGCCCCTTCAGGGAGATCCTCACTGATCAGCATCTCTTCTGTTCCGGGATAATTGCTGATGACGACTTTCAGTGGATCAAATACTACCATTTTTCTCAATGCGGTCATGTTCAGGTGTTCGCGTACACAGAATTCCAGCAGGGAAACGTCAATGAGATTATCCCTTTTTTGCACACCGATGCGTTCTGTAAAATTGCGGATGCTTTCTGCTGTATAGCCGCGGCGGCGCAGACCGGAAATGGTGGGCATGCGCGGATCATCCCAGCCGCTCACGTATTTTTCTTCCACGAGCTGCAGGAGTTTTCGCTTACTCATGACCGTATAAGTCAGGTTGAGCCGGGCGAATTCATATTGTTTGGAAGGAAAGATCTCCAGTTTTTCAATGAGCCAGTCGTACAGGGCCCGGTGCGCAACAAATTCCAGCGTACAAATAGAATGTGTGATATGCTCGATCGAATCGCTTTGCCCATGGGCAAAGTCATACATCGGATAAATACACCAGGCATCCCCGGTACGGTGGTGATGGGCGTGCTTGATGCGGTACAACAGGGGATCCCGCAAATGCATATTGGGAGACGCTATATCTATTTTAGCCCGCAGCACTTTGGCCCCGTCAGGATATTTCCCTTCCCGCATTTCCTGAAACAGTTGCAGGTTTTCTGCAACAGAACGGTTCCTGTATTTATTTTCGACACCGGGTTCCGTAGGCGTTCCTTTTTGCGCGGCAATTTCTTCCTTGCTGCTGTCATCCACATAAGCGAGTCCTTTCTGAATCAGGCTGACAGCAAATCCATATAATTTTTCAAAATAATCGGACGCGTAAAACACATTGGCCGGCTCAAATCCCAGCCATTTCACATCTTCCAGGATACTGTCCACATATTCCGTTTCTTCTTTGGCCGGATTGGTATCATCGAACCGGAGATTGGTTTTCCCGCCGTATTTCAGGGCCAGTCCGAAGTTGAGGCAAATGGACTTGGCATGCCCGATATGCAGGTATCCGTTGGGTTCCGGGGGGAAACGGGTAAGAATACCCTTGTATTTACCGTCAGCCAGGTCCGCTTCCACAATTTCTTCCAGAAAATTCAGTGATCTTTCTTCTGCAATAGAATCCGCCATGTGTTTTTTAAATGTGAATGCAAAATTAAACAAATAATGACTGCCTCAGGCCTGGCCTTTTTTATAATTTCGCTCTCCGAATAATGCGGTGCCAATGCGGATCATGGTGCTGCCTTCTCCGATGGCGATTTGATAGTCGCTGCTCATGCCCATGCTCAGGGCTTGCACGGGATCCTCCGGCAGCGAAGTTTTTAACTGATCAAACAGGGACTTCAATTGCCTGAATTCTCCCCTTATCTGATCTTGATTATCGGTGAGTGAGGCCATGCCCATCAGGCCGGCAATTTCAACATTTGTTCCCTGGCCGGATAAACGGGATTGAACTAAGGTTGTCAGCAGGTCTTTCAGTTCCGGTTCACTGAATCCGAACTTGGTTTCCTCTTTTGCAATATGCACCTGCAGGAGGCAGCGGATCTTCCGGTTGTTTTTCTTTGCCTGTTTATCGATCTCCAGTAGTAGTTTAAGGCTATCCACGGACTGGATCATGTACACGTAAGCCGCAATATATTTTACTTTATTGCTTTGCAGGTGTCCGATAAAATGCCAGCGGATATCAGCAGGGAGTCTGGTTTGCTTATCGACGAGTTCCTGCACATAATTTTCTCCGAAATCGCGTTGGCCCAACTGATACAATTCCTGAATCTCTTCCGGCGTCCGGGTTTTGGAAACCGCAAGCAGCTGAACCTTTGCTGGTTTCAGTTCTTCCATTAACTGATGATAAAACTTCTCATCCATCGTGCAGCAATTCTTTTAAAGATTTAATGATGGCAACGGGCTATCCTGGTTGCATAATTTGATTTCGGGAGAATGATCCCGGAAAATAATCTATTTTAAAACAGACCGGCTGATCACAATACGCTGCACTTCGCTCGTGCCTTCATAGATCTGGGTGATCTTGGCGTCCCGCATCAGTCTTTCCACATGGTACTCTTTTACGTAACCATATCCCCCGTGAATCTGAACGGCCTCGGTAGTGGTCCACATTGCGGTTTCGCTTGCGAATACTTTTGCCATGGAAGAGCTTACGGAATAATCCAGCCCTTTGTCTTTTTCCATCGCTGCTTTCAGGCACAATAGCCTGGCTGCTTCGATGCGTGTGGCCATGTCCGCCAGTTTAAACTGTATGATCTGGTGGTTTTTGATTTCTGTTCCGAAGGATTTTCTTTCTTTGGCATATTTCAATGAAAGCTCATAAGCCCCGGAAGCAATGCCCAGTGCCTGAGAGGCAATCCCGATGCGGCCGCCGGATAACGTTTTCATGGCAAAGGTAAAACCGAATCCGTCCTCACCAATACGGTTTTCTTTCGGCACCTGCACATCGGTGAAGCTGATGCTGTGCGTATCACTGCCACGGATACCCAGTTTATTTTCTTTGGCGCCCACGGAAACACCGGGCAGATCTTTATCGACGATAAAGGCATTGATGCCCCGGCTTCCTTTTTCCGCATGGGATTGCGCCATCACGAGGTAGACGGATGCAGAATTTCCGTTGGTGATCCAGTTCTTCGTTCCGTTTAGAATATAATAGTCCCCTTTATCTGTTGCCGTCGTATGCTGCGAAGTGGCATCGCTGCCGGCTTCCGGTTCGCTCAGTAAAAAAGCGCCGATATAGAGCCGGTCTCCTTTTCTGCCTTTGGCCAGCGGAATTAAGTATTGCTGTTTTTGTTTTTCCGATCCGAATGCTTCCAGTCCGTAACAGACCAGGCTGTTGTTCACGCTCATACAAACCGAAACGCTGGCATCGATCTTACTGATCTCCTCCATGGCCAGCACATAGCTGACCGCATCCAAACCTGCGCCGCCGTAATCCGGAGAAATCATCATGCCCATAAAACCGAGATCCGCGAGTTTCAAAACCTGTTCGAGGGGAAATTTCTGATGTTCATCTCTTTCTATCACACCCGGCAGGCATTCCCGCACAGCAAAATCCCGCGCTGCCTGTTTGATCCAAAGCTGTTCTTCCGTTAATGTAAAATCCATCGCTGTTTATATGATGGGGGCAAAATTAGCAGAATAAGTCCGAAACTAACAACTGTTAGGTTTTGAACCCGGAAAGGGTTTAGTTACCTTTATGTTTTGGTGAAACTAATCATATGGGTAAACACGCAAATGCGATACGGGTCAGTTCGGAAGTCGGGCGCCTGCGGCGGCTGCTGGTGCACAGTCCGGACAGCGGACTGGGAAAAGTTGTGCCTTCGAAAGCGCAGGACTGGCTGTTTGAGGACATTGTGCACCTGGATACCATTCGCCGGAAGGAATATGATTTCTATACCAAGCTCCTGCTCTATTTCCTGGACCCGGAAACCATACAAGGCAAACTGAAAGCAATCGATGCGGAAAAAAATAAGCGGAATTTTTATAAACCGGAGCATGCGGACTTCTTTCGCTCGGATAAAGTGATCGAATTGCAGTGGCTGCTGGCCGAGATCCTGGAGGATCTGGAGATCCGGCTCAAGCTCGCAGCTTCCGTCTGCGCTATCGAGAATTGTTCCTATGATACCCAGAAGGAATTGCTGGAGCTGGAACCCGTTCCGCTGGCAAAGGCTTTTATTACCGGAACCCTGGAAAACGACCGGATGCTTTTTGCGCCCATCCCGAATTTTATTTTCACCCGGGATATCGGGATTGTGGTGAATGAATACATATTGCTTAACAAACCCGCAAAGAAAGCACGCACGCGGGAAGCCCTCCTGGCGAAGTATATTTTTTTTAACCATCCTTATTTTAAGGACTACCAGCAGAATATCCTGGAGCTGAACGACGGGTATCATCATTTTTTATTGCCCAGGGAATCCGACGATAAAAAAGTGACACTGGAAGGCGGCGATGTAATGGTGATCACCAAAGATCACTTACTCATTGGCGTTAGTGAAAGAACGACCATGGAAGCGGCCCACCAGGCCATTAATTTGCTGTTTGAAAAAAATGTGGTGAAGAAGATAACGGTCATCCGGATTCCAAAAAAAAGAGATTATATGCATATTGATACCGTTTTCACCCAGGTGAAACGGGATGCCTGGGTGATGCTGGGGTTATTCTCTAAAAAATCGATGAAACACGAGAATGCCGATCCCGTACAAAGAGCGCTGGAGGGAAATAAAAAGGATGAAAAAATGAAGATCATCCAGTTCCGGAAAAAGGATATCGGGAATCCTGCGTATTTTGACAATCTCGAAGATTTGCTGACCGATATCAGCAAACAGGATCTGCAATGCGCCGGGAAAGTGAAATTTATTTATTCCGGGAACAATGAATTTCCTTTTGATGCCCGGGAACAATGGACGGACTCCTGTAACCTGCTGGCCCTGAAAGAAGGTGTGGTGCTGGGTTATGACCGGAACGACAAAACCGTGGAAGCCTTCCGGGAAAATGATTTTGAAATTGTGGATGCAGCAGAACTGATCCGGAAAATGGAAGAAGGTTCCGTGAACCCGGACGATCTCCGGGACACCCTGATCCTTATGCCTTCGGCTGAATTATCCCGCGCACGCGGAGGCTTTCATTGTATGAGCATGCCGCTGCTGAGAGATGATCTATAAATGAAAATATGCAAAACACGTCTCATTTGCTGATGATCCGGCCGGTAAGTTTCGGCTACAATCCGCAAACGGCGGTGAATAACAGTTTCCAGGTAAAAGGAGATCAGTCCGGCGTTCCGGAGAAAGCGCTGCAGGAATTTGATGAGTTGGTCGGTACACTCCGGGCGCATGAAATTGACGTAACGGTTGTGGACGACAGTCCGGAACCGCATACCCCGGACGCCATTTTCCCGAACAACTGGATTTCTTTTCATGAGAAGGGAACGCTCTGCCTTTATCCCATGTATGCGGAGAACAGGCGGCAGGAAAGAAAGACTTCCGTGCTGGAATCCATTGCAAAAAAATTTCCGGTACAGAGGAAAATAGATTTAACGCACTACGAAAACAGGAATCATTTTCTCGAAGGAACGGGAAGCATGGTGCTTGATCGCGAAAACCGGATTGCCTATGCGGGCATATCCCCCCGCACTGACCGGATGGTGCTGAATGATTTTTGCAGGCAGTTGCATTACCGGTCCTGTATTTTTCATGCTTTCGATGAAAAAGGAAAACTCATTTACCATACCAATGTAATGATGTGCGTGGCTGACCGGTATGTGGTGATATGTCTTGACTCTATCCGCGATCCGGTGGAAAACAGGTTGGTTTCCCAAACCATTTCTGCAACCGGGAAAGAGATCATTCCCATCAGCCTGGACCAGATGAATCATTTTGCCGGCAATATGCTGCAGGTTGAAAACGCAAAACAGGAGAAATTCCTGCTGATGTCCGCCGCAGCCTACCACGCACTTACCAAAGAACAGGTGGAAAAATTATCTTCCCTGAATAAAATTATCCACTCCCCGCTGCAAACCATCGAGACCAATGGCGGAGGCAGTGCGCGCTGCATGATTGCAGAGATGCGGGATTTTTTTTAGCATAATAGTCACAAAGCACGTAGTCTGGTTATCGATAGCACTCATCAGCTGCACGCTTCAATACCCTATCCTCAATAACCCTGTTTTCAAATCCGCAGGAGAAAATCCCAGCATTCTTTCCGCCTTCTCAATAATAAATCCCGTTTTGAGCGGCCGTTTACACGTCTGCGAAAAAGTATTGGCATCCACGGGTTCAATGAGGGATTTGTCGAGCGAAAAAAAATCCGCTGCGCTTAGGGCCAGCTCATAGGGCGTCATGATTTCCTTTCCCGAAAGATGAAAGATGCCGGTGGCGCGCTTTTCAAGTATCAGGCGGATGCCGGTGGCAAAATCATTTACATCCGTCGGCGTGCGGATCTGATCATTCACTACGCGAATTCGTTGCTCTTTTTCCAGTGATGATCTGATCCAGGAAATGATATTGGTTCGTGAGGAATTCAGGGGAATGCCATAGAGCAGGCAGGTTCGCGCTATGGACCATGCTGCGGTATATTTTTCAGTGAGTTGCTCTGCGAGCAGCTTGGTTTCGCCGTACCAGTTCACCGGCCCGGTAGCATCTTCTTCCCGGTAGTAGCCTTTTGTGCCGTCAAAAACAAAATCGGTGGAAAGAAAAATAAAATGGGTTCCGGTGGGATGGCAGGCTTCCAGCAGGTTTTCTGTCACATCAACATTTATTTCGCGGCTTCTGTTGCGGTCGCGCTCACAATCATCCACTTGGGTCATTGCTGCTGCATGAACGAGCACATCGGGTTTCTGATTCTTTATGTAATGACGGACCTTATCAAATGCGAGCAGATCCAGGTCCCGGTAGGGAATATTTTCCATTCCGGCAATCCGCTGCGGGCCTCTGCCCAGGGCAATTACCTGATGATTGAATTGAGCCAACTGGGGGATCAGATGCTGACCCAGCAATCCGTTGGAACCGGTGACAATTATTTTCATATCCTTCCCGAAAATATATAATGATTTTTTATATCCGGGAAATAAACGATCATCAGATTCGTTGTTTGTGATCTTTCTTTTAATTAGGCGGCCAGGGAAGTTTTGATTCGGTTCAAATTGCTTATTTTTGGGACTTGTTTCAGAAAGACTAAAGAATATTAAAGATTCGTGCCATTTGATTGAAGCTGATGCAACGAATACAACCCTTTACTAGTTAATGCAACAAAAAGTATCAAAAATAGGGGTACTCACTTCCGGGGGCGACGCACCGGGAATGAATGCCGCTGTTCGTGCCGTTGTTCGTACCGGAATTTATTATGGATTAGAGGTTTATGGCATTATGCGGGGTTATAGCGGGATCATTGAAAATGATATCGTCCCCCTGCATTCCAGAAGTGTTGCCAACATCATCCAGCGGGGCGGGACGATTTTAAAAACGGCGCGCTGCAAGGAATTCTTCGAATACGAGGGCCGTTCCCGCGCTTATTCCAACCTGAAAAAACTGGGTATCAACGGGCTGATCATTATCGGCGGCGACGGGTCTTTCCGGGGCGCGCATAAATTCAGTACCGAATTTCAGATTCCCTGTATCGGTCTGCCCGGCACGATCGATAAGGATATTGCGGGTACGGATTTTACCATCGGTTTTGACACAGCCGTCAACACCGCTGTGGAAGCAATCGACAAGATCCGGGATACCGCGGATGCACATGACCGTCTTTTTGTAATTGAAGTGATGGGCAGGGACGCCGGATATATTGCCCTGCACAGCGGCATCGCCACGGGGGCGGAAAATATACTGATCCCGGAAAGAAAAACGGATATTGAAGAATTGCTCAGCTCCCTCCAGGAAAAGGAAAAAAGAAAAAAGCTGGTGAACCTCGTGGTCGTAGCGGAAGGCGATAATTTTGGAGGCGCGGAGGAAGTGGCAAAGGTAGTGAAGCAGCGCCTTCCGAATATCGACACCAAAGTTTGCATTCTCGGACATATCCAGCGCGGCGGCTCACCGACCTGCATCGACCGCGTAATCGCCAGCCGCATGGGTTATTCCGCCGTAGAATGTCTGCTCGAAGGAAAATTCAATGTGATGGTTGGTATTGTTAACAATAAAATGCACTATACCGCACTGGAAAAGGCAGTAAAATCAAAACAAAAGATCAGTGAGGACTGGCTGAAGATTATTAAGATTCTGGCTTCATAAATAAATGGACAATTGACAATTGACAATGGAAAATTGTCAATTGTCAATTGTCAACTGTCAATTCAATAAAAATGTCAAAAAACCTTTCGAAATACACGTACGGGCAGATGGATAAAAAGGCCGGGCTGGAACATACTTTCCACCGGACCAAGATCGTCGCAACGGTCGGACCCGCCTGCGATACCTACGATAAACTGCTTTCGCTGGTGCGGGCCGGGGTAAATGTATTCCGGTTGAATTTTTCCCATGGGGATCACGAGGGTAAGAAAAAGATTATACAGCATATCCGGAAAATAAATACGGACGAGCCTTTTAATATTGCCATTCTGGGAGATCTGCAGGGACCCAAGCTGCGTGTGGGAGAAATTGAAGGGGGGAGCATGCTGGTGAAAGAAGGCGACATTCTCACTTTTACCAATACCAAACTGGTGGGCACCATGGAAAGGATCTATGTTTCCTACCCCAACCTGCACCTGGATGTGAAAATCGGGAACACCATTATGATCGATGATGGTAAACTCGAAGTGAAAGTGATCAGCATCGAACCGAATAACGATGTAAAGGTTCAGGTATCACTGGGTGGTATCCTGTCTTCCAAAAAAGGAGTGAATCTTCCCGATACGAAAATTTCCCTGCCGGCCATTACAGAGAAGGATCATATAGACCTGCAGTTTATCATTGAACAGGAACTGGACTGGGTCGCGCTTTCTTTTGTCAGAAAGGTGAATGATATTGTCGGCCTCCGGGAAAAACTCAATGAGAAAAACAGCAAAACGAAGATTATTGCCAAGATAGAAATGCCCGAAGCACTCACCAATTTAAGAGAGATCATTCTCGAATCTGACGGGATCATGGTTGCCCGCGGCGACCTGGGTGTTGAACTTCCGGTTGAACAGGTTCCGCTCATCCAGAAACAGATCATCCGAAAATCCATTCACCGCGCCAAACCGGTTATCGTGGCGACGCAGATGATGGAAAGCATGATAGACCGCACCAAACCCAACCGCAGTGAAATTACGGATGTGGCGAATGCCGTCCTGGAAGGAGCGGATGCCGTGATGCTGAGTGCGGAAACTGCTACCGGAAATTATCCCACCCTGGTAGTGGAAACCATGCGCAAGATCATCATGGAAGTGGAAAGAACCGATTACAATTATAACCGGGAAGATGAGCTGGCGCCCCAGCCCCATTCCCCCTCCTTCCTCAGCGATGCCATTTGTTATAATGCCTGTAAACTGGCGAAAGATACCCAGGCAGACGCATTGATCGGCATGACGCAGAGCGGATATACCGGTTTCATGCTTTCGAGCTACCGGCCCAAATCACCATTGTATATTTTCTCCAAAGAAAAAGCACTCATCAACCAGCTGAGCCTCAGCTGGGGCGTGCGTGCTTTTCATTATGCAGAAGAGGACAGCATTGATGAAATCATTGAAGACCTCACCGAAATCCTCAAACAAAGGGGATTTCTGAAAAAGGGGGATATAGTAATCAATACCGGCAGTCTTCCGGTGAGCCTGCACCTGCCAACGAATTTGCTGAAGATTTCGAAGGTGGAGTGAACAATTGACAATGGATAATTGACAATGGACAATTGATAGTTGATAAGGGGGAATCTGAACGTTCGCAGTACCTCGCAATTATCCATTGTCCATTGTCCATTGTCAATTGATCTGAACCAGCATCTGTTCAATTTCGTGCCGGTCGGCCAGTACAGAGCTTTGTTCTTCCTGCATGGATCGTTGAATAAAATGCATTCCGGTTTTTTTTCGCACCCTCGCAGAACTATGGAATTCGTTTGCGCCGGTTTCCCTTCTTAAATCCTGAATATTGGATGCACGTACTCCCGATCCCGGCATGATGATGATCCGGTGCCCGGCCTGGTCGATCAGGTCCCTAATGAGGTGTGAACCCATGATGGCGGTGGGCTGCTGACCCGAAGTCAGAATCCGCTCGCAGCCGATATCGATGATATCCTCGAGGGATTCAAAGGGATTGCGTGTCCAGTCGAAGGCCCGGTGAAAGGTCACTCCCATTGGATAGGCTTTCTCTGCCAATATGGATGAATGAACCTTATCAACCCTTCCATCTGCCAGTAACATGCCGATCACCACGCCGTCGCATCCATTGGATTTGCAGAATTCCAGATCATGCAGCATCACGTCGAATTCTTCTTCTGAAAATAAGAAATCACCGCCGCGGATCCGGATGATGGGATATAGTTCAATCGAAATTTTCTTACGAACGGCTTTGATCAGGCCCATGGCGGGCGTTGTTCCTCCGTCCGCCGGATCGGCGCAGAGTTCCACCCGGTTGGCGCCGCAGTCGGCGGCAATAACGGCGGACTCGAGATTATAACAGCATATTTCTAAAACCGGGCTATCCATTATGTGAACCAGCTTTCCGATGTGTACATTTTTTCTTCTGTTCCGCTGCGCACGGCATAAGTAAACCCTTTCTGAATGCAGAATGCACCAAAAGCGCCATCTTTCCTTAATGCGAGAAAACCAACCTGCAGTGTTTTCGCTTTTTGAGGATCCCGCTCCACAATTCGTTTTACCGCCCGCTTACAGGATTCCTGCGGATCGAATCCCAGGCGCATGTATTCCACCACCAAATGAGAACCCACTATCCGGATCACTTCCTCCCCCACTCCGGTGGAAGTGGCTCCGCCTACTTCGTTGTCCACAAACAAACCGGCGCCGATAACCGGCGAGTCTCCTACCCTGCCATGCATTTTGAAAGCCAGTCCGCTGGTAGTGCAGGCCCCGCTCATGTTTCCCGCTGCATCCAGGGCCAGCATGCCAATGGTATCGTGATTGTATTTTCCGCCCGGCATCAGGGTGCTTCCCACTGCGCCGGTTGATTTATTTTCGATATTGATTTCCGGCTGGTACTTGGACGACTTCAGCCATTCCTTCCAGGCTTTTTCACTGCCGGGCGTCAGCAGGTTTTCTTTCTTAAATCCATTTGCCAGGGCAAACTGAAAAGCGCCTTCACCCGCCAGAATAATATGCGGTGTTTTCTCCATGACCAGCCGCGCTACAGAAATGGCATGGATGATGTTTTCCAGGCACATGACGGATCCGCAATTACTTTTTTCATCCATGATACAGGCATCGAGGGTAACATGTCCGTCCCGGTCGGGCAATCCGCCATAGCCGATTGTATTAATATCCGGATCGGCTTCCGGAATTCTTACGCCGGTTTCAACGGCATCCAGCGCGCGGCCCTGTTTGCCCAGTACTTCCCAGGCGCCTTTGTTTGCTGCCATTCCGAAATCCCAGGTCGAGATCACGATGGGTTTATTGATTGCGGGATGCATGGCCGGAATAGGAATCCGGTCTTTCAAAATAAGGCCCGTGGAAGCCATCATGGAAGACTGTAAAAATTTTCGCCGGTTGAACATGGATCGTATTTATTACTCAATTTAAGACAATTGAATCTGGCAATCGCGGTGTTAATTTTATTTTTTATAAAAGAAAGAAAGTCTTCCGTGATATCAAAAAAGATAGCCTGATCACAAACACCCGGCGCAGACACTTTATACAGGATCATATCCCAAACGATCCCTAATTTTAATGATCAAAAACCCTGCACATGCGATTGCTACTACTTATCTGCGTGCTTTTCTATTCCGTTTGCGGTTTTTCGCAAAAAGAAAATCAGGACAGTGCCTGGTTCCGGGAAAATTATTATAAACTGGAACAGTATATTACCATGCGGGATGGTGTAAAACTATTTGCCGCGATCTATGTTCCGAAAGACAGTACGGAAAAACATCCTATCCTGATGGAGAGGACGCCTTACTCCTGTGCTCCCTACGGGAAGGATCAATATGCCGATCTGTGGTCCGGTTACTTCAGATATTATTTGCGGGAGGGTTATATCCTGGTGTTCCAGGATGTTCGCGGCCGCTGGATGAGCGAAGGGAAATTTGTAGACATACGCCCTTTCATCAAAGATAAAAAATCGGATTCCGATATCGATGAGTCTACCGATGCCTACGATGTAATTGACTGGCTGGTGAAAAATATTCCGGGCAATAACGGCAAAGTGGGTGTGATCGGAACTTCTTATCCTGGCTTTTATGCAGGGATGGCAGCCGCTTCGGGACATCCGGCGCTGAAAGCCGCCAGTCCCCAGGCGCCGGTTACCGACTGGTTCCGCGGAGACGATTTTCATCACAACGGCGTGTTCTTCTATATGGATGGATTTGATTTTTATGTGGCCGGAGGCTTTGGTCGCCCGCATCCGGTTCCCGTAGAAAAAGAAACCCCGATGCAGGATATGTATGACAGTAAGGATAATTATACTTTTTATTTGCGTCAGGGCGCCGATAAGCATTTACTGAAATTTACCGGCGATAGCATCGCATTCTTTCAGGAACTCTATCAGCATCCCAATGAAGATGCCTGGTGGAAGGCCAGAAATGCAAGGGTAGCCCAGTACAATATCAAACCTGCGATCCTGGTAACAGGCGGCTTATTCGATGCGGAAGATTGTTACGGCGCCTGGAATCTCTACAAAGCCATTCGTTCGCAAAGTCCCGCTACGAATGCACGCCTCGTCATGGGCCCCTGGTATCACGGTCAATGGGGTTCTCCCGATGGAACCCATCTCGGGAATATATACTTCGGCAGCAATACGGCGGTCTCGTATCAGAACCGGATTGAAATCCCTTTCTTTAACCACTACCTGAAAGGCAGGGATGATCCTGCGCTGGCCCGGGCAACGATTTTTTTCACCGGAGAAAATACATGGAGAACTTTCGACAACTGGCCAACGGAGAAAGCGAAAAGCGAAAATCTTTATCTGGAAGAAAAAGGCGGTCTGGGCAGCCGGCTGCCGGAAACGAAGACCGGCTACGACGAATATACCAGCGATCCCGCGCATCCGGTGCCTTATACCGAAGACGTGCATTTCAACCGGACACGGGACTACATGACCGATGATCAGCGCTTTGCCGAAAGAAGGCCCGATGTGCTTACCTACAAAACAGAAATCCTGAAAGAGGATCTCAGCCTGGGCGGACCGGTGATTGCCGATCTGCAGGTCAGCATCAGCACGACCGATGCGGATTTCGTGGTGAAACTTATAGATGTTTTCCCTGATTCCCTTTCTTACCAGCGGGTTGATATTTATGCAGCGGCAGATCCTGAAAAGATCTATCCGATGGGCGGCTATGAAATGCTGGTGCGGGGAGAGATCTTCCGCGGGAAATTCCGGAACAGTTTCGAAAAGCCCGAACCCTTCCTGCCCGGTAAAGTGGAAAGGGTTCGCTTTACCCTGCCGGATATTGCCCATACTTTTAAAAAAGGCCACCGGCTGATGGTACAGATCCAAAGCAGCTGGTTCCCGCTGGCAGACAGGAATCCGCAGCAATTCACGGACATCTATACCTGTGATGATGCCGACTTCCGGAAAGCGACGATCCGGGTTTTTCGTGACCGGGATCATCCTTCTTCCCTGGTTTTGCCGGTTATCCGGTAAACAAACCGAACGATTCTGTCAGGGTATTGTTTCGTTGTTTCTACCCGGGAGTCCCGAATTCAACGATTTCGCCTGCAGATTTCTGAAATAAAATATTTCAAAACTTGAACGATCATATTAAATTTGCAGCTGAGTTGGCATTGCGGGTAACAGATGGTCAAACGGCATTCATGGAATCCATCAGTAAACAAACTTCTGCGCTCGAGCTCTGGCTGAAAGATGTACAGTCGTATATCTATAAAATGACCCGCCCCCTGATGGAGCACGCCCGTTTCAGCTTTCACCGCGAAGATTATTCCTACCGGCGAAAGAACAGAAAAAGTACAGATGAGCTTTCTTTTATTTTTCTGAACTGCTATCCGGTAAATTACCGGGTGAGTTTTATTCAGGAAATCCGCCATCCGGAAATCCGGCAGGTCAAGGAGTCTTTTATGAAAGAGATCCTGCAGAAAGAGTCGCATCTGAGCAGCATCATCCTGAATCTGAAAGATTTTCCTCCGGCTGACCCGCAGCAGGAAAGAGTAAGGGACTATCCGATTACCAATTACCGCGATTTATTTATGGTAGGCGACTGGCTTGGGCAGACCCTGCAATATGAACTGATTCCATTATTTGATCAGCTGAGCAGCATCCCGCACATGGATGATTTTTTTGGATCCAGGCCGGAATGGTCATTAAATACCGGTAGCGGCGGGAATATCTGCACGGACCTGATCGCGGCCCGACTGAATCGGAAAAGGGATTTTGAAGAACGCTATGTACAACTCCTGGAGGGCGTGCAGCAGAGAATTCAGCAACAACTCATCTCTCCCGAAAGCCGGGAACTCCTGTCGCTTTGTTATGATGCAATTAAAAGGTAAAAAATAAAAATTAAAAAGGAAAAAAGGTGAGGCGCGTTCCCTTTTTTTACTTTTTACTTTTTACTTTCCGGATACACTTAGAAAAATTTTTTATTAATAGGACCAGCGAACCTGTTTAGGAGATTGCGTAATTAGCCAGTATTTTCGCGGCATTATTCTGATCAAAACAAACTGATTACATGAAAATGGTTGATTCGTTTGAGAAGATCCCGCTGGAGATTTTTCCTGATGCACAGCAGGGATCTGTGTTCGTTGCCCGGGAAATAGCGGCCCTGATCCGCAGTAAACAGGAAAGCAAAAACAACTGCGTGCTTGGTCTTTCCACCGGGTCGACGCCCCTGAAATTATACGCCGAGCTGATTCGCCTGCACCGGGAAGAAGGGCTGAGTTTCCGGAATGTGATTGCCTTTAACCTGGATGAATATTATCCGATTGACAGGGATGCACCGCAGAGCTATTATCAGTTCATGCGAAAAAATCTTTTTGAGCATATTGATATCGATCCGGCAAATTGCCATATTCCCGACGGACAGTTGCCCAAGGAAGCCATAAAGCAGCATTGTGCCGAATACGAACGGGCAATTGAAGCGGCAGGCGGAATCGACTTGCAGATCCTCGGCATCGGCACTAATGGTCATATTGGCTTTAACGAACCCGGTTCCGGTCTTTTTTCCAAAACCAGGCTTACCCCGCTGGAAAATTCAACCCGGCTCTCCAATGCCGGCGATTTTCAGAGCATCACCAATATGCCGCGACTTTCCGTGACCATGGGCATCAGCACCATTCTTAAAAGCAAACGCATCATCCTGATGGCCTGGGGTAATCCCAAAGCCGCTGTGCTGCAAAAAGCTGTGGAAGGGCCGGCGACGGAAGATGTTCCGGCTTCCCTGCTGCAGCATCACGAGGATACTTTATTTGTTACCGATCAGGCTGCGGCTTCCCTGCTTACCCGGTTTACGGCGCCCTGGCTGATGGGAGATTGCGAATGGACAAAGGAATTTATCCGGAAAGCGGTAGTGAGTACGGCATTGAAACTGGGCAAACCGATATTAAGCCTTACCGACAGGGACTACAACGACAATGGCTTAAGTGATCTGCTGGCGGCCCGGGGCGATGCGTATGAAATCAACCTGGAAGTGTTTTATATGCTGCGGGACAGCATTACGGGCTGGCCCGGGGGAAAGAATCAGCCCCTGCCGAATCCCCCGGAAAGGATGTCGCCGTACCCGAAAAGATGTCTCATCTTTTCCCCGCACCCCGACGACGATATCATTTCCATGGGCGGCACTTTTATGCGTTTGCACGATCAGGGTCATGAAGTGCACGTCGGCTACCAGACCTCCGGCAATATTGCCGTTACGGATGAATTTGTGACGAGGTTTGTGGACTTTGCCGTTGGATTTGAGTCGCTCTCCGGAATTGACAACAAGCGTGCTGCCCAAATCCTGAAAGACGCCAAGAGCTACCTGAAGGACAAAAAAAATGCCGGGGTGGATTCACCGGAAATCCGCGCAATAAAAGGACTTATCCGCCGGACAGAAGCCAGCGCTACCTGTCGCTATGTAGGGATTAAGGAAGAAGGAATTCATTTTCTAAACCTGCCCTTCTACGAAACCGGGACCATTGAAAAAAAGCCGATGAGCGAGGAAGATATCAGGATCAGCATGGACCTGCTGCAAAGTATCAAGCCGCATCAGGTGTACTGCGCCGGTGATCTGGCGGATCCGCACGGCACCCATAAAGTTTGTCTGGATATCGTTTTTGAATCCTTAAAGAGACTCAAAGCGGCCGGGGAACCCTGGATTAAGGATTGCTGGGTCTGGCTGTATAAAGGCGCATGGCAGGAATGGGATGTCAGCGAAATTGAAATGGCTATACCCATGAGTCCTGACCAGGTGTTGAAAAAACGGTTCGGTATCTTTATTCATCAGTCGCAGAAGGATATGGTTCCTTTTCAGGGCACGGACAGCCGGGAATTCTGGCAGCGGGCCGAGGACCGGAATGCAAATACAGCGAGCCTGTATGCGCAGCTGGGGCTAACGAAATATGCGGCGATGGAGGCATTTGTGAGATGGCATTTTTAAAAGGGTTGATGGTGGATGGTGGATGGTGGATGGACGGGTCTGTAATGTAATTTACCCTCGTATTACAGAAACACGGGTTACCTGATTTTTCAGTCTCTTCCATCCACCATCTACCATCTGCCATCCACGAATAACATTCAAGGTGACAAATAACTATACAACCGCCTGGCAGATCAAATCCTATAAAACAAAACTCATCTCCGGAATCCTGGTGCTGATTGCCATTCTGATCTATTTTCCCTTCTTTTTTCATTCGATTCAAAACCGCAACGGGGCGGTGCTTCCCGATATCGTGCTGGAATGGTTACAGCCGCGGGACGTGTCGGTGCCTGTTTTTCTCCTTATCTGGGCAAGCGGTTTATTGCTTGTTTTCAGGTTATTCCGGGATCCGGACCTGCTCTTGCTGGCGATCTGGGGATATAATTTGCTTACCCTGCTAAGGATGGGCTGCATTGGTTTGGTTTCCCTGAATCCGCCGCCAGGACTGATTCCGCTGAAAGATCCGCTCACCAATATGTTTTACGGCTCTGTGTACATTACCCACGATCTGTTTTTTTCCGGCCATACCGCCACCGTCTGCCTGATCTTTTATTGTCTGAAAGGCCGGGCGGACAAGTATTTTACCGGATTTGCCACCGGAATCCTGGGTTTGCTCCTGTTGATCCAGCACGTGCATTATACGATTGATGTGCTGGCGGCTCCTGTATTTACCTATATCGTTTACCGCTCCGCCCGGATGCTGACCCGCCCCGAACAACGGCTCTTAACGAGTGATTAACCAGGATTCCGGTGGGGAAAACTAACAGATTTTCGCGATACGAATCAACGCTGTATTGCGTTAATGAATGGATTCATTTATCAAAATATTACCCTGCCGGCCCGACGGGGAATAACAGGTTGCGGATGCGCATCTAATATCTTAATTCCTTATTTTTGGAAATAATAAAAATTTCATAATTATTTTAAGTTAATTTCATCCTGTCCAATTTATGGGTTTTTAAGCAGTTGTCTATGCTGCCAGAAACTTTAATGCTACCATGATATGAAAAAATTACTATGCCCTGATTTTGTTTTACGTGATAAAGTGACCCGGGAACAAGCTGAGTTTTTTGATAAAAACGGCGTTATTGTGTTCCGGAACGTGCTGAAACCCGAAACCGTTCAGTTTTTTATCCAGGAAATCAACCGGATTGAAAAACAATTGCTGGAGGAAGGAAGGGAAAAGATCAATGGGGTTCCTTTAAAGTTTGGAAGGGACCACGACGGAAAGAAGATTATACAGCGTTTGTGTTTTTTGTCGCTCTTCAGTCCCACATTTCATGAATTCCTGAATGATCCCAGGCTGCAGGCCTTGCTGGAACTTTTACAACCATACGAAGGCCGGATTGCGGAAAATGAAAAAGACGGACTGATCCTCAATCATTATGTGCGCACGCCGGAAAGTAATTTTTCCCAGATGGGATGGCATACGGACAGTCCGCGGGACCTTTTCCTCGGACAGAAAATCATGCCCATGCTGAATGTGGGTATGCATCTGGATCCCTGTCCTTTTGAAAACGGCGGACTCCGGGTGTTGCCGGGAACACATAAGCAGGGCGTATTAAGACTTCTCTTTAAAAAGAAATATTTTATTGATAACAATCCCGATGCCCGGGAAATCGGATTCGATATCAATCCGGGTGATCTGACCGTGCACGACGGGCGTATCTGGCATCGTGCCCAGCAATCTCCGAATTTAGGCGAAGCCAGCCGGAGACGCGTAATGTACGTACCTATTATTACCGGGAAGTACATGCCTAAGGACGAAAACAGCAAAACTCCTTTTTATCACCGCTTTGCTTCCAAGGTTCAGAACTAACTGCCCGATTGATCCATTCATAAATTGAAATAAATGCCTTTTGCCCTGATTACAGGAGCCAGCAAAGGAATCGGAAAAGCCATTGCCAGGGACCTCGCTGCGCGCGGTTACGATCTCCTGCTGGTTGCGCGTTCGGAAGATCTGCTGAAAGAAACCGCATCGGAAATTGCTGCCGGATCCCAGGTAGCTTGTCAGTGGCTGGCGCTGGATTTATCCGGAGACCAGGCAGCAGCAAAAGTTTATGCATACTGTAAGCAGCATGCGTTGCCCGTAAGCATCCTGGTAAATAATGCCGGATACGGCCTGAGCGGCCCATTTGAAAAATACACTGCTGAAACGCATGCGGAAATGCTGCACCTGAATATTGTCACGCTGGTCTGTCTTACCCGCCTCTTTCTTCCGGAATTAAGAAAGCAACCGCAGGCCTATATGCTGAACATAGGAAGTTCGGCAGCTTACCAGGCCGTTCCTTTTCTTTCTGCTTATGCCGCTTCCAAATCCTTTGTGCTGAATTTCAGCCGGGGACTGCGGGGAGAATTGAAAGGAACAAATGTCTCCGTGACCTGTGTTTGCCCGGGCCCGACCGACACCAACTTTGTAAACCGGGCCAACATCGGAGAAAAGGGACAGAAAGCCGCTGCCAGGTTTAATATGTCCCCGGAAACCGTTGCACATATTGCTGTTGACAGCCTGTTTAAACGGAAATCTGAAGTCATTACCGGCGGAATGAACAAACTCAGCGCTTTCTTTGCCTGGCTACTGCCGAAGTCCCTGGTGGAAGGCATTGCCAAAAAACTTTACGACTAATACCCGTTTCCCGGGACGCGGAAAACACGATTTAAAAATTTCCTGATGCTGAAATCTATCTTTCTGTTCCTTGCATTTTCGGTTAGCCTTGCGGGTTGGAGCCAGTCGCAGCAAAAACCTGTCCTCACCGGAGCGGATCAGACTGCAAAATATTTCCCCCTGCTCCGGGGAAAACGCGTCGCCATGGTTGCGAATCCCACTTCGCAGATTGCGGGAACAGCAACCGTGGACAGCCTGCTGCATTCCGGCATCCGGGTGGTAAAAGTATTCGGGCCCGAGCACGGGTTCCGGGGAAATGCCAGCAACGGGGCAAAGGTCTCGGACAGTTTTGATCCGGCAACCGGGATACCCATTATCTCGCTGTATGGTAAAAAGTCAAGACCCTCCAAAGAAGATCTGCAGGATGTTGATGTGGTGATTTTTGATATTCAGGATGTGGGTGCACGCTTTTATACGTATATCCTCACGCTGCAAAGGGTGATGCAATCCTGCGCCGAATTTCATAAACCATTGCTGATCCTGGACCGCCCCAATCCAAATGGATTTTATGTGGACGGCCCGATACTCGAAGATTCGCTTCATTCCGGTATCGGTGGACAGCCCATTCCCATCGTTCACGGAATGACTATTGGCGAGCTGGCGCAAATGATCAACGGGGAAGGCTGGCTGACGGGCGGGATTAAATGCAAACTCCGCATTATCAAAGTGGCGAATTATACCCACGATGCAAGCTATACCTTACCGGTTTCTCCTTCTCCCAATCTGAATACGCAACAATCCGTATTGCTCTATCCCAGTTTATGTTTGTTTGAAGGAACCGTGATCAGTCAGGGAAGGGGAACGCATTTCCCTTTTACGGTATTGGGTGCGCCGGGGCTCGAAGGAAAATATCAGTTTTCCTTCCGGCCGGAAAGCATTCCGGGAATGAGTGAAAATCCGTTGCACCGGGATTCTCTTTGTTACGGACTTGATCTCCGGAATTATAATACGGAAAGCTTTCGCAAAACCGGGAAATTAAATCTGGACTGGCTCATTGAATTGTACCATGCCTATCCGCAAAAAGAAAAGTTTTTTGACCGCAGCCAAAGCGATCAGATCGGAAATTTCGACAAACTCGCCGGCACTGCCAACCTGCGCAAACAAATCATTGCCGGCTTATCCGAAACGGAGATCCGTAAAAGCTGGGAACCGGCGTTGTCGGAATTTAAGAAGAAGAGAAGAAAGTATTTGTTGTACAATTAGATAAATGGATAATAATTGATAGCTGACAGAACCTAAGTGTGAACTTGCGTATAGGCCTATCAATTATCAATTATCCATTTATTCAACTATCAACTATAAACTATCTTTGCGGATTAAATTCCTTATTATGAAAAAGAAAACTTTCAGCAGACGTAATTTTCTTGCCACCGCAGGAAAAGCGGGAATGGTTGCGGGTTTGTCTGGTAACGCCCTGTCAGCCCTCGCCAGGAATGTGGCAGCCGGACAGCTTGCCGGATCGCCTGCTCCCATCCCCTGGCAGCAGCAACCGCTCCCCTATAGCTTCAGTGCACTGGAGCCATCTATTGACGCCCGTACCATGGAGATCCATTTTACCAAACATGCCGCAGGATATGCAAAGAGCCTTGCTGAAGCGGCGGAAGCAGAAAAAGTGGATACGAGAGCAATAACACTGGAATCGCTACTGGCTTCCATCTCCAGATATTCAGCTAAAATGAGAAATAACGCGGGTGGTCATTATAATCATTCCCTGTTCTGGCAGCTGATGGCAACGCCCGGCAAAACAGGTTCTCCTTCTGCCGGATTAATGACCGCGATCCAAAAGGATTTTGGATCGCTGGAGACGCTGAAAACAAAATTTGAGGATGCAGGCAAAACAAGGTTTGGCAGCGGCTGGGCCTGGGTGATCTTCGATGGAGATAAAAAGCTGAGCGTAGTCTCCACTCCGAATCAGGACAATTCCCTTATGGATATCAGTGAAGTGAAAGCGATTCCTTTGTTCGGTCTGGATGTATGGGAACACGCTTATTACCTGAAATATCAGAATAAGCGGGCGGATTATATTTCCGCCTGGTGGAACGTACTGAACTGGGATTTTGTGAATAAAAGGTTTGATGTGCTGAATGCCTGAAACCATTCGCAAAGGCTTTGACTCCGGGGGTACAACTGCCTGATCCCGGATACTGAATCCTGATATAGTTGCCGGAGTCAATGAACCTTCCGGCAAAAGAATTGTTGAATAATCTGTTTTATAATCCAGGCATAATATTTACAATCTAAGCATATCATTATGACAAGAACCAAAGCTTACGCGGCTCCTGATGCAAATTCTCCTTTAACGCCCTGGAGTTTTGACCGGCGGGACCCGGGACCAAAAGATGTCCAGTTCGATATATTGTATTGTGGGGTCTGTCATTCGGATATTCACCAGGTAAGAAATGAATGGGGCAATTCCATTTATCCTATGGTTCCGGGACATGAAATTGTTGGCCGGGTAACCAAAGTGGGTAACCAGGTCAGCAAATTCAAAAACGGGGACCTGGTGGGCGTGGGTTGCCTCGTGGATTCCTGTCGCACCTGCGATAACTGCAGGGAAGGCCTGGAGCAGTATTGCCTAAAAGGGAATTCGGCTACCTATAACGGTTATGAACAGGATAAGAAGACGCCAACCTATGGTGGTTATTCCAAACTCATGGTGGCGGACGAAGATTTTGTGCTGCATATTTCGGATAAACTTCCGCTGAATGGAGTAGCTCCTTTACTCTGTGCGGGAATTACCACTTATTCTCCGCTCCGGCACTGGAAGGTTGGTAAAGGGCATAAAGTGGGGATACTGGGACTGGGTGGTCTCGGCCACATGGCAGTGAAATTTGCGGTGTCCTTTGGTGCGGAAGTGACCATGCTCAGCAGTTCCCCGTCCAAGGAGGCCGATGCCAAAAGGCTTGGTGCACATAAATTCGCGCTGACAAAGGATCCGGAGCAGCTAAAAAAATACCAGGGTTATTTTGATTTTATTGTCGACACTGTTTCTGCGCCGCATGATCATAACACTTACCTCGGCCTGCTGAAAACCAACGGGGTGCTCATTTGTGTGGGTGCGCCGCCCACTCCAACGCAGATCCTCGGATTTAATCTCATCGGAGGCAGAAAAAGCATCGCCGGTTCCCTGATCGGCGGATTGCCGGAAACCCAGGAGATGCTGGACTATTGCGCTGCGCACGATATCGTGTCCGACGTGGAAATGATCGATATAAAGGATATCCAAACGGCCTATGACCGGATGTTGAAAGGAGATGTGCGATACCGGTTTGTGATCGATCTGGCAACTTTATGAGGCGTACTGTTTAACATGGGCGGGCAAACAGAGAAAGCCTCTCTTCCGGCCTTAAAAATTGAAAATACCGCCAATACCAAATATATTTGATTTGCTGATGTCGGTGGTTTTCATATAAGAAAGCCGTATTTCAACATTTTTTGATTTTCTGCCGACAGCAATCCTGATTCCGAGATTTCCCACGGGGCCAAACCCTGAAACTTTATCTGAATAATTATCACCGTAAAAATCACTTCCGCTAAAACTGCTCGCATGATACCCAAATCCACCGCCTGCAAAAAACCCGATCCGGCTTTCTGATTCTTTCCCGGAACCCGCACCGACGTTGAAATTCAGAATCAGCGGCGCGTCCAGCATCAACCCCAGCGTATTGGATTCCCCTCCGTATGTGGAATAGCTGTAAGAACCGGAAAACCCGATGCTGAAGGGTATGCCCAGGGATAGGGAAGTGTTCCCGCTCTCCATAAAATTGATTTTTGGGGAATAAGTGATTCCACCTGTTGCGCCTGTTGAATACCCGGGTGCGCTCTCAATAAAAGTGACCACTCCTACTCCGTGCAGAAAGGTTTGAGAGAAGGTAAACTGACTGAACAGGATCGTTAGTGCCGAAAAAAATAGTTTCATCATAAGATTCAGGGTTCTGTTGGTTGTAAGCTGGAAAACGGAACCCGGCACCTGTTTATTGCTCAATTAAATGTTTATCCGGGATCGCCGTTCTTGCCGAGTGCGCGTTCAATGTTTTTATCCGGGATGATCCAGGAGATGGCAACCAGCACTAAAAACACACCGGAGATCAGCGTGTTATAATAGGCAAAACTGATGGCCAGTATATAACCGGCAACAGAGAAAATCCCTTTCCGCATTACCCGTTCAAAAGCGTGCATGAGCTTCGCATTGTTCTGATTTACCCGTTGAATGCAGATCTGCAATATGGTAAAAGCAATGCCGCAGCACAGTAAAAGCGCGGCATAAAAAACAACAGTATTGCTGGCAAAATGATTTTCTCCCATCCACCCGGTGGCAAAGGGTACCAGGGACAACCAGAAAAGCAGGTTCAGATTCGCCCAGATGATGCCGGCATTGATATTCTGGAAGGTGTGGAACAGGTGATGGTGATTACCCCAGTAGATGCCGATAAAAACAAAACTCAGGGCATAGCTTAAAAAATTGGGAAATAGTTCCCGGATCGCCGACCAGTCCGGTACATGCGGCGTTTTAAATTCCAGCACCATGATAGTGATGATGATCGCCAGAACTCCGTCACTGAATGCTTCAAGTCTTGATTTATTCATAAGCACTGCATGGTTTGGACGCTGAAGATAATAAAAGCGCCCATTCTGTCAATATCTGCACAAAAATGATAAAAGAAGCAAATTATAATTTGCCGGGATAGGCTACATTTATGATTCTTCCAAAACATAAATTGCTTATTCACCATGAAACAACTGCTGCTTGCTGCCTCAGCATTTTTTTTTATCGAAAGCGGTTTTACCCAGATCACTAACCCGAAATACAAACAAAAAGTGGAAGCACTCCTGAAACAGATGACGCTGGATGAAAAGATCGGGCAAATGACCCAGGTTACGCTGGGCGTCGTGGCAAAGGGAGGCGGTGGCAATGAAGACGGCGCCCTGGACCCGGAGGCATTGAAAAAAGCGGTATTGGATTATAAGGTCGGTTCCATTCTTAATACCACCGTGCATGCTTTTTCCGTGGAGGTCTGGCGGAAGATCCAGACGGCCATCCAGGATGAAGCAAAAAGAAGCAGGCTGAAAATTCCGGTAATTTATGGACTGGACGGCATTCATGGCCAAACCTATACGCTGGACGCCACCCTTTTTCCGCAAAGTATCGGCATGGCGGCCACCCGGAACCCGGAGCTGGTTGCCGCGGCCGCAAAAACAACGGCGATGGAACTCCGCGCTTCCGGCGTTCGCTGGAACTTTGCGCCAGTCCTGGACTGCGGCCGTCAGCCGCTCTGGTCCCGGTTTCCGGAAACCTACGGAGAAGATGTTTATATCGGTAAAACCCTGGGCTTCGCCGCTATCCGGGCCTACGAAGGAGACGGCCTGACTAATCCGACCGCGGTTGCCTCCTGCATGAAACACTATCTCGCTTATTCTGCGCCCAGAACGGGCAAGGACAGAACGCCAGCCTATATTCCCGAAATTGAATTGCGCGAGTACTACCTGCCCCAGTTCCGGGAAGCGATCAAAGCAGGCGCTTCCAGCATCATGATCAATTCCGGAGAAATAAACGGCACGCCGGTGCATGCCAGTTACTACCTGCTCACGGATGTGCTCCGGAAAGAACTGGGCTTTCGGGGTGTTGTGGTGAGCGACTGGGAAGATATTATCCGTTTGCATACCCGTCATCTGGTAGCTGCCACGCCGCGGCAGGCCGTTGCGATGGCGGTAAATGCAGGAGTGGACATGAGCATGGTGCCCAACGACTACTCCTTTTTCGATCTGCTGAAAGAGGCGGTGGAGAAAAAAGAAGTACCCGTCAGCCGTATTGATGAGGCCGTTGGCAGAATCCTCACGCTCAAATATGCCGTTGGATTATTTGATAATCCCTATCCGGAAAAAGGCAGCGAAGCTAATTTTGGAAAACCCGCATATCAAAACCTGGCGCTGGATGCAGCGCATGAAGCGATGACCCTGCTGAAAAATCAAAATAATATCCTGCCCCTTTCAAAAGATAAAAAAATCCTGGTTGCGGGTCCCGCGGCCCAAAGTATTTCAGCGCTCAACGGATGCTGGTCTTATACCTGGCAGGGAAAGGATGAAAGATGGTATCCGAAAGACAGCAAAACGATTCTGCGGGCCCTGCAGGACAAATTTAATCCCGGACAGGTGATCACCGCCGGCAGTACAGGATTTGACAGTCCCGATAATTACGATACAGTAAAATTAAAAGAAGCAGCGACGGCCGCAGACGCCATTGTTTTGTGCCTGGGAGAAAATGCGTATGCGGAAAGTCCGGGTATTATCCCCGACCTCGTGCTGCCGGAAAATCAACTGGCGCTGGCCCGGGCTGCTGCCGGCACCGGCAAACCCGTTATTCTGGTGCTGTCCGAAGGCAGACCAAGATATATTACTTCGGTCGAACCATCCATGCAGGCCATCCTCCTCGCCTACTGGTCGGGAAAAAAATCTGCCGAAGCCATTGCCGATGTGCTGACCGGAGATTATAATCCGGATGGGATACTCCCCTATTCTTATCCCCGCAGTATGGGTGAAATGGTTTTGTACGACCGTAAGCATTCGGAAGACGTGCGGGAAATCTTTAATGCCAACATGACCTGGGATGGCTATCATCCTTTGTTCCCCTTTGGATGGGGCTTGAGTTATACGCAGTTCGAATACGGGGAAATCAGCCTGAGTTCAAAAATATTAAAAGGAGCGGCAAAACTTCGGGTAAGCATAACCGTTAAAAATTCCGGATCGCGTGATGGCAAACATACCGTAGAATTGTATTCCCACGACCAGTATGCGAGCATTACCCCGTCTATGAAAAGGCTTCGCGCCTTTCAAAAAATATCGTTGAAGGCCGGAGAATCCCAAACGATTAATTTTACCATCGACAGGAACGACCTGGCTTTCGTGAACGCAAAGTTGAAAACGGTCACAGAAGCCGGCGATTTTGACCTGATGATCGGAGACCAGAAAGTGAGTTTTACGTACGAACCCTGAACAATCAGCATTTTTCAAAACCAATTAAACAAGATCGTATGATTGATCCGGCAATGATTACCACCAGCATATCGCTGGATGGATACCAGGTTACCAAAAACCTGGGGGTAGTTCGCGGTATAACCGTCCGTTCCCGCAGCCTGCTGGGGAATGTGGCAGGCGGCCTGCAAACATTATTCGGCGGAAGAATTTCCATCTACGTGGATTTATGCGAGCAGACGCGGGAAGAAGCTTTTCAGCATATGATGCAGCATGCTTTTGAGCGGGGAGCTAATGCCGTTATCAATATGCGCTATGATGCCAATGAGGTGATGAACGGAGTAACGGAAGTGCTGGCTTATGGAACAGCTGTGATCGTGGAAAGGAAATAGTGGCTCAGGCTCCTGCCCTGTCTTTGTGTTCAGGCTTCCTGTTCCTGAATGGCGGAATTGAATTGGGGAACGGCTTCCTGAATCCAGGGCGGCAGATTTTTCTCCTGAACAGTCCAGATATCCTGTTCGGGCAACATGGTCATATAGTAGCGGTTGCCGCGATCATCGCCCACATCCACATGATAAACCGACCCGCCGATCCCGTTACTTTTTCTGAAGTTAAATTCACGCAAACGGCCTTCGGCCTTTATCAATTTCGAAAACTGCACATTTTTCAGGACTGCCATAAGGCAAATGTAAAATTTTCCGGATTAATTTTAAGGTAAAATTAAGCGAACCGGGGAAGAGATTATCCCCAAAACCGGCTCCCGCGACCTTCCCCGCAGGCAGGGCCTGATATTTATGGGTCAGGATACGATTTTTCTTCAAAATATGCACAGTAAAAAAACCCTTTTCGGTCTGTGAAAATCACCCTTTTTTACAGACAAAATCGGGAAATAAAAAGTTTCGAACACTTGTTAACAATTGCTTTGTAAGGATATTTACATCAGGATTTTGTGGGATATGATATTTTACGATCTTTGGGAAAACCGTATTGTATGTCATTAAAACTATCTGATATCAGCCGGGAAGACCTTGAAAAAATCATAGCCGAACATGACCTGAAACCGGCTTTGCAAAACCAGAATCCCTATATCGCCAACGGGCCACATAGTGAAATGCTGGCCGGCCGGAAACCCAACGGCAGGTATGATATACAGTTGCTGGATAAAAAACAGGTAGAAGAATCCGTTGAAAAAACGATTCAGATTTTCCGGGAATTTGCGAAAGCTGCAAAATCTGAATAAAGCCGGAGGACTCCGCTGCGGATTTACTTTTTATTTGGAATTTCCCGCGTAAGTTTCATGGTAAAGAATAAGAGGAGTCCCAATATACCAAACATTGTGGGCCATAACCAGTTCCCCGAAAAAAGGCTCTTTTTTTCGTGCACGGCAGCAACAGGTTTGATTGCTGAAATATTCACGACCGGAAGATCAGGAGAGAGACTGTCGCTATAATTTTGCAGATCGTACCGGGCCTGCTTTGCCAGGTCGCTTGTCATTTTCATTTGATAGTTTGCTCCGGAATCCAGGTAAAGAAAGATTTCTTTTGGTTCCTGCCAGGTCCTGACCGCCGCTATTTTCAATGGGGGATTATCTCCGTTAAATATCCGGATCTGCCAATCCTTCGTTTGAAATACGGGCAGCTGAAACCGGAAAAGCTTGTCTGAGCTGAAGGTAAAACTTCCGTATAGTTCGTTTCTTACCAGAATATCTGCCGGCCTTTTAAAAAACCCGGAACGACTGACCCGCAATTCAATATAATTGATATGGAAGGGCGCTGGATTCATGATCCGGAGGTAAGATGACCGGTCTGAACTGTCGGTCTGAATAAATCTGCTTTCCGGGTTTTCCACAACCGGTACGGTCGGAACTTTCGTACCGGAAAGATATCTGCCGGCAGAAATAATATTCAATGGGTCGTTTTTCCCATTTTCGATTATCAGCCGGAAGTAATGATAGGAACTCAATGGAAATGAAACGTCTTCCAGGTAGGCATCCTGATTTGTAACCCATCTTTTCTCAAAAGAGATATTTTCGGCAACAGAATACCAGTGCAGCCTGTCATCACTTCCGCTGATCCGGGCCGACCTGCTGATGGCGGCATTTTTTATCAGAAGGGTGAATCCATTTATTTTTTGCAGACTTTCGTTATTCAGGATTAATACGCTTCTGCCGCTGTCTTTCAACTCATTTGAAAGTATTTTCATTGGGACACGCTGGTCCGGTAATAAAACCGGCAAACCGCTTTTCACAATGTAGGGAACCGCTTTGCCATTTGCGTCCTCAATGAACAGATCGCGGAAGTCCGGTTTCAGGTAACTGCTGAGAGCAGGGGTTACCCGAATTCTATAATACCCGGATTTTGATACGCTTTCTATTGCAGCGTGATTTCTGAATGCCTGTCCCATGCTTACCCCAAAATAAAGAAGGAAGACTGAAACCAGACTAAACCGGATGCCGTTCGTCATCGATAATTATTTTTTTGAGCCGCTGATACATGAAGGAAATCACCAATAATAACACACCGAGCAGTATGAAAGCTGCGATCTTTCCTCCCGGCGGAATATTGCGGATGTCATAAATGAATAGTTTAATCAGGGTAATACCGAAAATGATCAGCGCCAGAACGCGCAGGGATTTAAACCTGAATTTCATTCCGAGCCAGATGATGACAAATGATGACAATCCCCAGATAATACTAAGGCCTGCCCGGCCATATATATTTTCTGTATTGCGGATGGAATCAGCTCCCGAAAAATTCATCCATACGGATAAATTCCGCAATTCCACGCTGAAGATAATTATCAGGGCAAGTGCGATAATTACCGAAAAGGCGGTTAGTGCATTTCCTGACAGGCTGTTGTTTTTCCTGACACGGCTGTTGCAGTTCACGCACAGTAACATGATCAGGATAATACCAAGCCAGTTTCCCCAAAAATATATTTTGTATTGCCCGCTGGTCAGCAGTTGTAATTCTGAATGATAGACATGCCGGATATTTAAAAGATAGAATGTAAAAATCAGTAAAGGCAATCCCTGCAACATAATTTTTCCTGCCGGAATGTTCCGCTTTTTCAGAAAAGCCAGCAATCCTATTACAAAGGAAACATTGTAAAGCTCTGCATATACGTACTGTAATCCGGTTCCGGGAAAATGGGTCACAAACTGCTGATTGATTTCCAGACTTCCGGCAATATAGAAAAGGCCCACGGCGATGACAAAATAAAAGTACTGAATCAACCGGTTTGAAATTCCGGGCAGGTAAAAACCGGTAATTTCTTTCCGCCAAAGTCTATAAGCTGTAAAAGCAGCAAGGGCACAACAAAAACCCGTCACAAACCCTTTATTAAAAATGACCGGCTGGCGGTTATTCCGGAAAAGGTATACTGTTGACCAATCCATTATCAGACTGATGATCATAAGGAAGCAGATCAGCAGGGAAGCGATCCTTATTAACCTGATACCGGATTTCTGATAAAGCCAAATAAGTACAACCATTTCGGTTGCCCAGAATAAGGTAATATAGTGGCCGTTGAGTTGAACCGGTGCCGCAAGCGAAATAAAACTCAGGGTTATTCCAATCAGCAGGTAAACAAAATTCTGATCGATCCGGGTTTGCCTGAAAAATAAATAGGCCAATGCAAGATTGATAATGCCTAATGAAGCCGTAAACAGGCCAAGCCAGCCGGAATACCCCCAGCCTTGTAACAGGTAAACTCCTGATCCGTAAAAAAAGAGGTTTACCGACAGCAGAATAATAAAATCAAAAGCCATAAGCCGGCTTCTCCGGCTTACATGGTGAATAACATTCATGCCAATAAATAATAGGTAAAACAATGCGCCAAACAGGAATGTGCCGCAATAGGAAAATCCTGGTAATCCGGCTCTGTTGAAAATCCAGGCAAGAAACAGGATTTGTGTAAAAACAAACGCCAGAAAATTCAGTACGCGCCACCCCTTATTATAAGCAAGAACAATAAGTCCGGCATTCAGTATCGCCAGGTAAGTGAACAATGCGATATAATTTCCATCTCCGTTGCTCACCAGAAAAGGCGTGATGAATCCGCCAACCGTCGCCAGTATTCCCAATTCGACCCGACTGTATAAAATGGAAAGCAATACGGCAAAAACAGTGACTACGACCATGATAACGAAGGCTACCGGCTGACTGAACAGATGATATTGATGAAACGCGAACGCGATCGTAAAGTAAAAAACGGTTAGTCCGCCCCCGACCAGTACCGAGCTAAAAGAGTGATAGTTTTTTCTTAACCGGTGGGCAAATGCCAGCAAAAGTCCTCCGCAGATGAGGCCGATACAAACGCGACCCACCCGGTTGATCCATTCCTGATCAATGGCATACTTTACAAAAAAAGCAATGCCAAGCACAAGCACAGCGATTCCCACTTTATTGATGAGGTTTTCCCCGATGAATTTTTCTATGTCCGGATTTTCGTGCAGCCATTTACTGAACCAGGATGGTCCCGGTTCCTGAACAAGGGGCTGCTCTTTGCGGTTTGACATACTCAGCATGGAATCCTCCATCACCGGGAGTGGTTTTGGAGGGGCTGTTTTCGCGATGGGGTTTGCAGGAAAGAAAACCTCCTGTGCAACCGGGGAAGCAGGCGGGAGTATTTCCACCGGTGGTTTTTTAAACTCCGGGACCGGTTCAATGGGGGGGGTGTGCTGACCTCTTTTCAGTTCATCAAGCTGCTGCCGGATTTCAGAGAGCGTCTCACTGTCTTTTTGATGGGATCTGAATAATAGGATTACAAGTACCAGTACAAGGATCAACAGGGCTATTTCCATGGAAATCGGGGGTTTTAAGGCTTACCCAAGATAGTAATTCCTTCGGTCAAATGGAAGCGCTGTCCTCCGTTGCCGTTTCAAGCGGTAGCGGAGCAATATTTTTACGCATCGGCTTCTCTTCCTCTCCCAGTAACAGTCCCCAGGGTTTAAGACTCTGCACGCGGTCAAAAACGATCTTCATCACCGCAATGACCGGGATAGACAGGAACATGCCGGAGATGCCCCAGATCATTTCTCCGATCACAACGCCGAGTACGGTGATCAGGGGATTGATTTTTACTTTGGACCCGACTATAACGGGAAGCAGGATATTGCTGTCGATCAGGTGGGTGATGACCAGGGTGACAATAACCAGCACTACTTTTCCGGCTACGGCTGCCGTGGCAAACGTGATCAGGGTGCTCAGTAAAAGCGCGGTAAAAATACCCAGGTAGGGAATGATATTAAACAAACCCGTTATCAGGCCGAGCAGTATGGCATACTTCACATCCAAAGCCCAGAAAACGATACAGACAACCGTGGAAACAATAACCATCTCAATAAATAATCCGAAAATATATTTCCGCAGGATATTTTGCACGTTTTCCACGATATCATGCACCACGAGGGAATTTTCTTCCAGAAATACCGCAACCAGAAAAGTCATGATCAGCCTGCGGTAGGTAAGAAAAAAGAAAGTGTAGATAAATGTAAACAGCAGGAACAGAAGCATGGAGGAAATGGACATGATTGTGGCACCCACCACCGTGGTTCCGGAGGCCAGTACCTGGGACGTGGCTGACTGAACATAGTTCAACTGTTTGCGGGCGTTGACATGGTATTTGCGTGAGATCCAGTGTTGCAGATCGGCAAGCGAACCCATCAATTGCTGTTTAAACCGCGGCCAGTCGTCGGACAGCGTGCTGATCTGGGAACCGATCACATAAACAAGGAGCGAAATGGCGGCGAGCAAAAGCAAAACGGCCAGCATGGAGGCGGCACCCCGGGGAAGGCGGAATCTGTTTTCCAGGAAGCCGGCAAGCGGAAGCAGCAGGATGGAAAACAGGCAGGAAAAAATTACGGGACTTAGCAAATCCTTGGAAAGGATAACCAGGTATCCGAGGGCGATCAGACTCACCAGCACGGAAGCCAGTTTGTGGTAGAAAGGCAGGCTGTTAAATGAAGGGCGCATAAAAACTCTTTCTTCCAATGGTTATAATAAAGTAAAAATAACAGGAGGAAGACGGGATAAAAGTAGTTTAATTTACCTTTGCATAAATATTCCGTTATGGGTATCAGCGATAAATTATTTCAGGTGAAAAATGAGAGGGCTGCTGTAAATTTAAAAGCGGGGGAGGATTTTTTGGAAACCAACAGGCAGCGCCCCGGCGTGACGGCCTTGGCCAGCGGATTGCAGTATGAAGTGATCCGGGAGGGAAACGGCGTGAAACCCGGAGCGGCCAGCAAGGTCACCTGTCATTATCACGGAACCCTTATCGATGGCACTGTATTTGACAGTTCGGTTAAACGGGGCCAGCCGGCGAATTTCCCGCTGAACATGGTGATTAAGGGGTGGACCGAAGGATTACAGTTGATGCCGGTGGGCAGCAAATGGCGGTTTTTTATACCCCCTGACCTGGGATACGGCAACCGCCAGGTGAGTGCGGAAATTGGTCCGAACAGCACACTGATTTTTGAAGTGGAGCTGATCGGGGTTGACTGAGAAAAAATTATATTCAGAACAATAACTTTTTTCCGGAATGAAAAGCAGAAAATTGCTGGTCAGCATTGGTATAACAGCTGCTACAGCCCTTACCGCAGCCCTGGTAATTCAATATATCAGATCAAGAAAAAAAAGAGAAAAGAAGCGGATCCATATTTCGAACGAGGGGTATGAACTGGCGGAGGATATTTTGTATCCGAAGCGGAAAAGCCTGAAGTTGAGTTGACGGTTAACCGTTGACGGTTGACGGCTCCCATGTGAAACATTCTTTATTCTGATAAGCGATGAGATTCGTAAACGTATTCCACCTGAAGTCGGTCAACTGTTAACTGTCAACCGTCAACCTCCTTATCTCCCACCAAACACTACCTTCCACACACTGCTCTTCCCGCTTGTCAGGTTCTTTACTTTCATCAGATAAATGCCGGGCGTAACGGAAGCGTTCCGGTAATATACCAGGGTGCCATTTTGTACCTCAGCCGGTGCACCCGTGTAAAGGATCTGGCCGGCAGCATTACACAATTGCAGCTGATAGCGCTGGGTTTCACTTCCCTGAATATTGATATTGAGCAAACGCGTAGCCGGATTTGGATAAATGGAAACCTGATGCCGGGAATTGTCACTGATCAGGATTGTATTGCTATAAGTGGATTTATTATTTCCGGTCAGCATATTAAGCCGGTAGAAATTATTGCCGTTTCCGGGATTCCGGTCTGTAAACTGGTGGGAAACAGAGGACTGATTTTCGGCGACCGTGCCGATCGTTACAAAGTAAGCATCCTTTTCATTTTTCCGCTCTATCCGGTAAGTGATACCGTTTTCTTCATCCCTACCGTTCCAGGTTAACAGGTTAACGGATTCGCCAAGTGCATGGCCACTTAATTTTACGGCCTGCGGCAATACCCATAAACCACCGCACATACCATCCAGGTGGAAAGCGGAAAGTTTGGTGAGACACCCGCTGTTGATGGACATGCGGTTAACATAAAAGCCGGTATCTGACGGCGCTAGAAAGGGAATATTGTACGTTGGACCGGAGCCAACCAGTACACTGTCGGTCGATTCCGCTTTATCTTTTTTATACCAGCCGTACGTTGCATTGGGCACCACGTCGGTGGAAAGAGTGATATTCTGATAAATACAATTGGAGGTTGCCGAAACAATGCTGTTCGCCAATGGCAGAATGCTCACATCGTTCAGGCCGGCATTTCCGCAGGCATCAATGGCTCTTAGCCTGATCAGCGAATACTGCACACCGTTAGAAATGGTAAATACCGGGTTCGCCTGCGGAGAAGAGACAATGCTGGGGGCCGAAGGCAGACTGCCTATGACCTGGTATGTGAAGGGTGATATGCCACCGCTCACGGACGCCCCTACGCTGAAACTGTTATTGTCGCACTGATAAGCCGCAGACCGGGCCAGATTGGGAAATGCATAGTTGGGCAGGCTAACGGTATCGTTAATTGTGGTTGCACAACCCGTAAAGGAATAGGTGATCACATAAACGGCATTGTCCAGGTTACTAAACGTAAAGTTATTTCCGGACCTGATGGAATAACCAATGGAAACAGGCGTAAAATCCTTTTGTGTGATTGAAAGATTGACGCCGGAAAGATTGGTGCCGGCTGCCACCAGCAGATCAGACGAACCATTCGGGTTTATGCTGGACGGGCATTTTGCTGTAATGGTATAATTATGCGTCAGCCTGCTTTCGTTTGCCAGCACATATTGTGTTGCCGGGGTACCGCAGGCGCCCGTTGCCAGCACTTTATATTTCTGGCCGGGGATCAGGGCCGGGATCTGGGAAATGACAATATGATTACTTGCCGACGATACCGATTTGATGAGATTATCCAGGGTATCGTAAACATTCACCACATAAGGTGAAAAGCCTGAACTAACAGTAACATTCAGATCGCTCGTATTATAGGTGCAGGAAGGAGTTGCGGTTACCGTCATTATGGTGGCGCTGGCTGCAAGGGTAAAACATCTTTCGATGGTTGTATCCATACAACTGTTCTGAACATCGATACAATAAGATCCATATAACAGGTTGTTAAAAACCCCGGTGCCATTGGTGCTGAGGATGCTTCCGGAATTATTTTTCAGGAAATACGTCGCGCCGTTTAGATTCAGCTGACCATTAATGGATGCCGAAAATGTTGTACAATTCTGGTTGGTAAAATTAACGGTGGGCCCAACAAAAGCGATGGGCTTGCTTACTGAAAAACTGCTGGTGAACACAGCTCCGGCACAACCATCCGTGGTTTTAATATAATAATCGCCAAAACCGGTCAGGTTGAATATACCGGTACCATTGCAGGATCCGATGGGATTGTTCAGTTTATCATAAAGACAAAACCGGGGATTCGTCAGATTTTGTTGTCCGGTTAACGTTGCAGTAAACCCCGAACAGCTCTGATTGCTGATGGTAACCGGGCCTACCGCGGGAACAGGTGCAGCTGCCGCAAAACAATTGTAAATAATTGTTCCGGAACATCCGTCGGTCGTTTGAATGCAATAGGAACCGTAGGGAACATTTGTGAATTTTCCAATGGAATTGCAGGGAATACCGGCAACAGGATTGTGTGCGGCATCCAGGAGACAGTACAAGCCATTGTAGATATTTGCCTCGCCGCTAACATTCACAGTAAATCCGGTGCAGGTCTTATTGGAGACGACCGGGGGTCCGTTTGACGGCGGAGGCGGGATGGCAGTAAAACAACGCTGGATGCTGGTATCGGCACAGGCATCTGTGATATTCACACAGTAAGATCCATAAGCAATGCCCGGAAAAATCCCCGTGCTGTTACAGGTTATGGGATTACCCGATGCGTCTGCCAGGCAATACTGCGGTGAAATCAGATTGGATGAACCGGTGACCGTAGCAGTAAAGCTGGTACAGGTAAATCCGCTTTTAGCAATCGTTGCAGCAACCGAACGCGTGCGTTTGGCGGCGTTGAAATTTACCGTGAACAAGGTTCCTGTACATCCGTCTGTTACTTTTACTGAATAAGCGCCGTATGGAACATTGCTGAAAATGCCGCTTGCGTTGCAGGGGCCAACAGCATTTCCGGAATTATCATAAAGACAATATTGTGGATTGGTCAGGTTTTGCTGCCCGGTCACGGTTGCCGTAACCGTTGTGCAGGTATAATTGCTGATGCTTACTGCTCCGGTGATGGCCGGGACGGCCCTGGCCTGTGTGAAACAGCGGCTGATCACGGTATCGTAACAGGTATTCGTTACCCTGATGCAATAGGAACCATAAGGAAGATCAGAAAATGATCCGGTACTGTTGCAGGGCTGTCCGCTCACCGGATTCCCGGAATTATCAAGAAGACAAAAATTCGGACTGGTCAGATTTTGCTTGCCGGTAATGGCTGCATTAAAACCGGTACAGGTTGGAGAACTGATGGCCACATTAGCTGCAACGGAAGGGATGCTGCTGTTCGTCCAGTTCTTATACTGAATATTTCCGCACCGGTCTTTCGCCAGGAGGGTAACCGTTCTTTTCTGCCCCGGGTTAAAAACAAACGAATGAGTGCTGAACCAGCTGGTATCTCCCGGATTGTTCAGCACCCCGTACTGATAACCGGTAAAAGCGCTGCCGGAAGCATTGGTATTTCCCCTGCTGTCGGACAGATTAATGGTTGCCTGAAAAGAAGTACAGCTGATCAGGGAAACCGGCGCCGAAGTAATCGACCAGGTATAATTCTGAATACTGATATTCCGTGTTTGAATACCGCCGCAGGAATCCGTCATCTCCATCGCATAAGAACCCGGCGTGAGACCGGTAAAGGTTCCGGTGGAATTGCTTGTGCCGACGCCCATGGGGGAAGGCGCGACCAGCGTGAAAGTAAATGGACTGCGTCCGTTCAGCAGCGCAGCAACCGAAATAGTTCCATCGCTTCCGTTCGTACAGGTTACATCTGTCTCCGTAATTCCAAAACGCGGATCGGTATAGGAACCGCCGACGATAACATGATCGATTTCGTAGGTACAACCAGATACAATATCTTTTACCGTAACACTATAGGTTCCCGGAGGCAATCCGCTAATGGAACTGGAGGAAGTAAAATCTGATGAAGTAGTGCCGCTGACCCGGTAATTGTAGGTTCCCGACCCGCCGGAAGCATTTACCTGCAGGGTTCCTGTAGCGGTACACCTGGATTCAGTGGAGGTATAGGTGGCAGTTAATCCGCTGCAATCCTGGGCGGAGATTTGATTTACAATACAGAGTTGCAAAAAAAACGCCAGGATCAGGGCGGTTTTGGGATAGGATTTGAATTTCATGGATCTCGGATCTCCTCAGTTCTTCGCAACTAAAAAAACAGAATTTAGCGGGTAAGGATTTGGCCAAAGATGGAAAACCATCAATAAAGGAGATAATTTTTTCGATCAATGAACGGAAATGACCGATTATTGGACAATAACCATCGATTAATGGTTGTCCGGAACAGGATTTTTGGAAATGCCTGGCTTTAGACGGATCTGCTTCTACCGGGAAGGGATTGCAGACTAAACCCATCAAAGCTGCAACATAAGAATCAAAAAACAGCATGATTTCGACGAGTGCCTTTATTTCCGGGTTGAATGAACCTTACAGACGGAAGAACATTTCCTAACTTCAAAAAATCGTTAATCACTACATGCAAGAAGAAAAAAAGTTGCTGCCGCAGGAAATCCTGCAACTGATGCTGAATCAGGATAAGTTTACCGAATGGCTCGGGTTGGAGATAGACGAAATCGGGCCGGGCTCCTGCAAACTGCATTTTACTGTCCGGAAGGAAATGCTGAACGGATTTTCAAATATTCATGGAGGCGTCATCTTTTCCGCATCGGATTCGGCATTTGCCTTTGCCTGTAATTCGCACGGACGAATGGCCGTTGCCATGGAGGTGAACATCAGTTTCACCAGGCCGGTTCTGCCGGGCGAACTGTTGATCGTGGAAGCCAAAGAACTGTACCTGGGTAATAAAACCGGTATTTACGATATCCGTACTACCAATGAGAGAAATGAACTCGTTGCCTTCTTTAAGGGAACCGCCTACCGGACATCAAAGATTATCGGCAGACCGGAATAGTTCAGGTTCCGGAGCTTCCCTGCTTTCGTTTGCTAATTCGGGAAATATTTTTAAATGCACGAAGAAAACCTTAATAAAAGTAAATAAATACTTTTATTAGCGATAGTTTTGTGTGATCAACAAAAGCCAGATCAATTTATGGAAACAGTCACAGAGAATATACTGAACGTTACCCTGCTCCCACCCCGCCAGAAACATCCTACGATTTTTGCCCGTTTTGATTTGCTGCAGGAAGGAGAAAGCCTGACCCTGCACAACGACCACGATCCCAAGCCCCTGTATTATCAGTTATTGGGAGAGCGCGGCGACGTTTTTACCTGGGAATACCTCGAACAGGGACCGGAGTGGTGGAAAGTGCTGATCAGTAAAAGAATTTCAGGAGAAAAAGGTGAAACCCTGGGGCAGATTGCCGCTAAAGACCTCCGCAAGGCGGAAGTGTTTAAAAAATACGGTCTCGATTTTTGTTGCGGGGGTAAAAAAACAGTGCGGGAGGCCTGCGAGGAAAAAGGAATTGATGCAACCAAAGTGGAACAGGAACTGCAGCATCCGGAAAAACTGGAATCAACCGACCGGAATGCGTACAACGACTGGAACCTCGGTTTCCTGGTGGATTTTATTGTCAACAATCACCACGGCTATGTCCGCAAAAATCTTCCGGAGCTTCGGGCTTATGCAAAAAAAGTAGCGCAGGTTCATGGTGCACATCATCCGGAACTACTGACCATTAAGCAGCAGGTGGAAGAAATCAATGACGCATTGCTGGATCATCTTGAAGAGGAGGAAAGGGTTTTGTTTCCCTATGTGAAATCATTGGCGTCGGGTCAGTCGCAACAGACTCCCAATAAAAATCAGGACGTCAAAAAATTAAAAGACCTGACCGGTGACCTGGAAAAAGAACATGCCTTTATTGGGGAAGCTTTCGCAAGGATCAGAACCCTGAGTAAAAATTATCAGGTTCCGGATGACGGTTGCAGCAGTTATCAGTTGTTGTATAAGATGCTGCCCGATTTTGAGGACGACCTGCACCAGCACATTCACCTGGAAAACAACATCCTGTTTCCCCGGGCAATCAAAATCGAATCGGAGGAATAATGCTGATTAATAAACAGACGAAAATTGCGGCACTGCTCAAACATCATCCGGATGCGCTGGAGGCGATTGTAAAACTGAGCCCGGACTTTAAGAAGCTGCAGAATCCTGTTTTACGCAGGCTGATGGCCGGTCGTACCAGCATTGCCATGGCGGCGAAGATAGGAGGCTGCCGGCCGGAGGATTTTTTTGAGAAACTGAAGCCACTTGGCTTTGAACCAGACCTCCAAACCCCGGACGCGGAAGAAACAACAGGGGGATCCAGGCTCGTTCCTGTTTTTTTAAGGGAGCTTAAAGAAACGGAACTGGTTCCCCTGGATGTCCGCCCCCTGCTGGCATCGGGTACAGATCCCTTAAAACAAATTCAACAGCAGGTGAAGCAGTTGAAGACCGGACAGGTTTTGAAAATCATCAACAGTTTTGAACCGACTCCGCTTTTGAAATTGCTGGAGAAACAGGGCTTCGATACTTACGTAGATTATATAGATGAGAACCGGGTAGAGACCTATTTTTATAAACCGGAAAATGCTTCAGCACCAGACCTGGAAGCCGCGGTCAGTACCTCGTCCGATTGGGACCCCGTGCTGGAAAGGTTCGAGGGAAAACTGGTCCTCATCGATGTCCGCCAGCTGGAAATGCCGCAGCCCATGATGACCATCCTGGAAGCGCTGGAAAAATTGCCCCGGGAACATGCCCTGTATGTTCACCATAAAAGGATCCCGGGTTTCCTGTTAACTGAATTGAAAGAAAGAAACTTTGAGTATCGCATCCGGGAAAACGCTCCCGGGGAAGTGCACCTGATAATTTTTCACAACTGAATGATCACCGCGCCATCAAATACAGGCCTGCAACAGACGACCTCCTATAAGGTGGTCCTGCCCTTCTATATCTATGCAGCCATATCTTTTGTAATCGCCTGTATATTATTACTGCTGAATACACGAGCCCTGCACCTGCATTATTTTCATCCACAGACCCTGGCCATCACCCATATCATGGCCCTGGGCTGGGGAACCATGATCATTCTGGGTGCGAGTCATCAGTTATTGCCGGCGTTGATCGACGGGAAATTAAGCAGTGATCTGCTGGCGTATCTTTCCTTTGGATTTGCAGCCGCCGGAATTCCTTTCCTGGCAACCGGATTTTACTTGTTCCAGACCGGATGGCCGATGCAAACGGGGGCTATTCTGGTGAACGCTGCAATTATCTTTTACCTGGTGAATGTGGTCTCCAGTATTTATGAGAGTAAAAAATGCGGTGTACAGGCGGTGTTTGTTGCTACAGCAGCAGTATGGTTATTTGCGACCGTATTCTTCGGGTTGTTGCTGGTATTTAATTTCACCCGGGCCTGGCTGCCGGAAAATTCTGTTGAATATTTATCACTGCATGCTCACATGGGCATTGCGGGATGGTTTCTGTTGCTGGTGCTGGGAGTGGCTTCGCGACTGATTCCCATGTTCCTGATCTCGAAATATAACGATCCGAAAAAGCTCTGGTGGATTTACTCGCTGGTTAACCTGGCTTTGTGCGGATTTATTTTATTGAAAATTTATGCGACACCGGCCATCGCGTATTTCCTTCCGGCGATCCTGATCGGAATTGCGCTGATCATATTTGCGGATTATTGTCGCCGGGCATACCGCACACGCCTTAGAAAACAGGTAGATGAACAAATGAAATTATCGCTGTTATCCGTTGCATTCCTGCTGTTGCCTGCTCTTTGTCTGTTTGTAGTGATTGCCTTCATGGGTAAAAATCAGGAATCGGGTACGATTCTGCTGTATGGATATTGTATTTTCTTCGGATGGATAACAGCCATCATCCTGGCAATGACATTTAAAACACTACCCTTTATTGTTTGGAATAAGGTCTACCACGACAAGGCGGCAAAAGGGAAAACACCGGCGCCCAAAGAATTATTCAGTGAAAAACTATTTAAGTGGATGAAGACTTTTTATTTGTCAGGATTCGGCCTGTTCATTTTGGGCATTATCCTTTTGAATAATATTGTACTGACCGCAGGCGCTGCAGCATTGCTGCTGGCAGCTTTGTCTTACGCAGGCAATGTGGCCCGGATCATTCTCCATAAACCCAAATCCCTATGAATGTCATTAGTAATGATCCGGTAAGTTGTGAAAAAGCGCTGGCCCCTCTTTATCAGGTATACGATCCGGAAATAGGGTTGAATGTGGTTGATCTGGGGTTAATTTATCAGATTGATTTTTTGGATGAAGGAAAGGGAATTGCAGCAACCATGACCCTGACCACACAATTTTGCCCGATGGGCGAATCAATTTCAAATAATGTTATCCGGGCACTACAGGATAGCTTTGCAGATTTTAGTGTACATGTGAACCTGGTTTTCGACCCGCCCTGGAATGCGGGACGCATTTCAGAAAGGGGCCGTCAATTTTTGAACAGGAGATAATATGCTGAGTTCCACCTGTAAAACAGCCATCAAAGCGGTCATTTACCTGGCCGGCGCCTGCGAAAACGGAAAAAGAGCTGGTATCCGGGAAATTGCCGCGCAGATCCGGGCCAGTGAGCATACCGTGGGAAAAATCCTGCAGATCCTGGCCCGGGAAGGATTGATCAATAGCGCGAAAGGACCTTCCGGCGGGTTTTTTATCAGCGGCACCCAGCTGAACCAACCCCTTATCCATATTGTAGAAGCCATTGAAGGGAAACAGGTATTTAAGGAATGCGGACTGGGCCTGAGTAGATGCTCCGCCACCCACCCCTGCCCCATACACGATGAATATAAAATTGCCCGGGAAAGGATCGAAAAACTGTTCAGGCAAAATACCCTGAAAGGGCTGTGTGGACCGGTTTCCAGCGGTTTTGCCTACCTGATCGGATAACCGGAAAGAAATTTTTTGTTTATACTTTTTTGTATAAATAGATTCGTAAATTTGCATTATGAAGACCGAAACATATCCAGTTAAGGCTAACGGGGCTGAAAATGAGCTGACTACGATAGAAAGAACCGTTTTCAGTGATTATAAATACGGCTTTGTTACCGATATCGAAGCGGATGAAGCCCCCATGGGTCTGAATGAGGATGTTGTCCGTTTTATCTCTGCAAAAAAAGGGGAACCGGAATGGATGCTGGAATGGCGCTTAAAAGCTTACCGGCATTGGCTTACGATGAAGGAACCCAACTGGGCCAATGTGAAATTTCCACCGATTAATTATCAGGATATTATCTATTATTCTGCGCCGAAGCAAAAGATCAATCCAAAGAGCCTGGACGAAATAGATCCGGAACTGAGAAAGACTTTTGAAAAGCTGGGCATTTCGCTGGACGAACAAAAAAGGCTTAGCGGCGTAGCCGTGGATGCAGTAATCGACAGCGTTTCGATCGGCACCTCCTTTAAGAGCCAGCTGGCTGAACTCGGCATTATTTTTTGCTCCATGAGTGAAGCCATCCGGGAGCACCCGGGGCTGGTAAAGGAATATTTAAGTTCCGTAGTGCCTGTTACCGATAACTATTATGCCGCGCTGAATTCAGCTGTATTCAGCGATGGTTCATTTTGTTATATTCCAAAGGGCGTTCGCTGTCCGATGGAACTCTCCACCTATTTCCGGATCAATGCCGAAAATACCGGTCAGTTTGAAAGAACCCTGATCATTGCCGAAGCTGGTAGTTATGTGAGCTATCTGGAAGGCTGCACAGCTCCTATGCGGGATGAAAATCAATTACATGCAGCAGTTGTTGAACTTATTGCTTTAGATAATGCCGAAATCAAATATTCAACTGTTCAGAACTGGTATCCCGGCGATAAGGAAGGCCGGGGTGGCGTATATAATTTTGTTACCAAGCGCGGCATTTGCCGTGGCGCCCATTCCAAGATCTCCTGGACCCAGGTGGAAACCGGGTCGGCCATCACCTGGAAATATCCGAGCGTGATCCTGAAAGGCGATCATTCAACCGGCGAATTTTATTCCGTAGCCGTGACCAATAATTACCAGCAGGCGGATACCGGTACCAAAATGATGCATCTCGGAAAACATACCAAGAGCCGGATCGTGTCCAAAGGCATTTCGGCAGGCTTCAGCAATAACAGCTACCGGGGGCTGGTACATGTAAGTAAGAATGCAAAAAATGCGAGGAATTTTTCGCAGTGCGATTCGCTCCTGCTGGGTGATAAATGCGGAGCCCACACTTTTCCTTATATCGAAGTCAGGAATAATTCGGCCGTTGTTGAACACGAAGCCACCACCTCCAAAATCGGGGAAGACCAGATCTTTTATTGCAACCAGCGTGGTATTGCCACGGAAACAGCCGTTGCCTTAATCATTAACGGTTTTGCAAAGGAAGTGATGAATCACCTGCCGATGGAATTTGCGATTGAAGCGCAGAAACTGCTCGCGATCAGTCTGGAGGGAAGCGTGGGGTAGTTCGCGATTGTGTAAGAGAATAAATAATGTGTAAATGTGTAAATATGTAAATGTGTAAATTAAATACAACTGGCTGCGATTTACATTTTCACATTTTCCACATTTCCACATTTGCACATTGATTTCACATTGATAAACAATAATTCAAGATAAAACACACACTAAAGCACCACACCACTATGTTGTCGATTCAGAATTTGCATGCAGGCATTGAAGGAAAGAAAATATTAAACGGGATTAACCTGGATATCAAGCCTGGTGAAGTACATGCGATCATGGGGCCCAATGGTTCCGGGAAAAGCACGCTGGCCAATGTACTGGCAGGCCGCGCAGATTATGAAGTGCTGCACGGTACGGTTGAATTTCTGGGAAAGGACCTGCTGGAACTTTCTCCGGAAAAAAGAGCCGGCGAAGGTTTGTTTCTTGCCTTTCAGTATCCGGTTGAAATTCCGGGACTGAGCACGATCAATTTTATTAAGACAGCGGTGAATGAAGTCAGGAAATACCGCGGTCTCGGTTCGCTGGATTCCGTTGCCTTTCTCAAGCTGATGAAGGAAAAAATGGCGCTGATGAATATCGAGCAGTCTTTGTTAAGCCGCTCCCTGAATGAAGGATTTTCAGGCGGTGAAAAAAAGAGAAATGAGGTTTTTCAGATGGCAATGCTGGAACCGAGGCTGGCTATCCTTGATGAAACGGATTCCGGGCTGGATATAGATGCGATCCGCATCGTTTCCAACGGCGTGAATAAATTACGCAACAAAGATAATGCGGTGCTGGTGGTTACCCACTATCAGCGCCTGCTGGATTATATCGTTCCAGATTTTGTGCACGTTTTATATAACGGTCGTATCGTAAGGTCCGGCGGCAAGGAGCTGGCCCTGGAACTGGAAGAGAGAGGGTACGACTTTATTAAGAATGAAAGCCAGGAGGTCGAAACTGTTTAGTATGTTTTGCGGAAACCCGTACGCGGCGGTCCGGGTACGGTCATTCGCAAAAACCGATAAAAATAATGCATGAACACGATAGAATATTTTAAGGAAAGATTTGATCAGTGGCAACCGGTGAGCGGAGGAAACGGATTTGGAACCATCCGCCAGGAAGCTTTCGATGCGTTCAGCAGACTGGGTATTCCGGGCTCCAAAAACGAAGAATGGAAATATACCCGGGTGGCCGGCCTGTTTAATAAAGAATATCAGTTTCCGCCTGATTCCTTCACCACATCTGTGACGGCAAAAGACCTGGACGGCTTCAGACTCCCGGGTGCTGCAGCGGCCAATGAGCTGGTTTTCGTAAATGGCTTTTTTTCTTTTCCATTATCCGTTATCCGATCTTCCGATCTTACCATCCTTCCGCTGGAAGACGCGGCAAAAAATGATTTTAAAGAACTCGTTGCAAAGGAATTTGGCGACAGCAGCAAATATATAAAAGATGGTATTCATGCCCTGAATACGGCATTTGTGCATGGGGCCGTTTTTATCCATATTAAAAAAGGCCAGGTTGTTGAGCATCCTGTATATATCTATAATATTACCGACGCCCGTTCTGCCAATATCCTTGCGCAGCCACGCAGCCTGATTCACGTAAATGAAAATGCACATGTCCAACTGGTGGAAACCTATATTACGCTGGGCACAAACCAGAGTTTCACCAACCAGGTGATGGAAGTAACGGTTGAAAAAGATGCGCGCCTGGAATACTATAAAATTCAAAACGACGGCGATCATACCAACCAGGTAAGCACCACGCATATCCGGCAGACGGGGAAAAGTTATGTGCATACCGTAACGATTTCATTGAACGGAGGATTGGTGAGAAATAACCTGACCCTTGCGCTGGACGCAAGATACTGCGAGGCGCATTTATATGGATTGTATTTTCAGACGGGCCAAAGTCATATTGACAATCACACGGTGGTTGACAATATCAAACCCAATTGCCTGAGCAATGAATTGTACAAAGGGATCATGAATGACCGGTCAACCGGGGTATTCAATGGTAAGATATTTGTGCAGCCCCAGGCGCAGAAAACAAATGCTTACCAGTCGAACAAGAATGTGCTGCTCTCCGACAATGCCAGTGTTAACACCAAGCCCCAGCTGGAGATATTTGCCGACGATGTGAAATGCACGCATGGCTGTACGGTAGGCAGACTGAATGAAGAAGGATTATTTTATTTGCAGTCGCGGGGAATTTCAGAAAAAACCGCCCGTAATTTATTATTGCGCGCATACGCCTCCGATATTCTCGAACATATTCAGCCCGCGCCCATCCGCTCCTATGTGGAACATTTGATTGTTGAACGTTTAGAAACTGATATATCATGATGCCATCTGCCGCCATACAAAAGAACCTGG
>Ga0134125_10000165_pt1 | contig 96717 bp, 107 predicted proteins | sample KB31751_FD_96464 | JGI IMG/M metagenome (GOLD analysis project Ga0134125, IMG submission 96464) | Terrestrial soil microbial communities with excess Nitrogen fertilizer from Kellogg Biological Station, Michigan, USA - KB3-175-1 | ecosystem: Environmental > Terrestrial > Soil > Unclassified ... | reverse complement strand
TTTTACCATAACAAAATATGTGTGGAGTAAAGATATGCTGCCGGAGAAAGTATCTGAATGATGCGGATCATCGTTCCCACTGACCCTTCTCATGACCTTTTTTTCGCGGTGAGTTTGCTTCATTCGTGATGCCAATCAGCGGGGACAGTGACAACCGTCATGGGTGGGCTTACCTCCGAAAACTAGCTTTGTATAAAAATTATATGGAAAAAATATTGTTGGCCTTCGACAGCGAGCCCGCTGATGAGGGTGCTATTGATTTTGCCTGCCATCTTGCGGTGCTGACCCAGTCCAGGCTTACCGGCGTATTTCCCGGCGAAAATACAGCGGAGGAGCAAATTGTCGTAGAGCAGCAAACCGCCGTTGCGGCGGGCACATCCATCACCATTACAGGAATAGAGACCCTGGTGTCTCCGCTGGAAAGGCAGGAAGAGAACATCACGGCTTTCCATGAGTCGGTGGCCAGGGCCAACATACCCGCCGCGATCTATCTGGGCAAGGGTGATGCGGCCGCGGAATTGATCGCTCAAAGCCGCTATGCGGATCTCCTGGTCATCGGAGCGGATTCATTCTCGGGCGCCGGCGGGGAACTGCCGACCGAATTCGTAAAGGGGATCCTCCACGACTCGGCGTGCCCCGTGATCATTTCGCCAGACGATTTTCAGGGAATCGACAATATTGCTTTTTGCTACGACGGGAGCAAGGCATCCCTGTTCGCCATCAAACAGTTCGCTTACCTGTTTCCGCAGTTGCGCTCACAACGCGTGAAAGTGATTGGCCTGCGCGCCGCGGAAGTGCCGGCGGAGGATCAGGCCCGGCTTACGGAGTGGCTGGGGTATCATTTCAGTAATGTCGAATGGGTCGCCCAGGGTGACGAAACCGCAGAGGCGCTTTTTCATTACCTGCTCAAAAGACGACAAGACTTTGTGGTCATGGGGCCATACGGTCATGGGCTATTGACAAGCTTCTTCGAGCCTGAATATGAAACCGGAACTCTCCGGATGAGCAGCCTTCCCATCTTCGTCTCCCATGGCTAAACAGAATTATATGGAACAGATTGCAGAACCGATTGAAAAGAGCCATACGACGGATCTTATCAGTTGCATCAATGAGCGGCGCGCCGTTCGCCGTTATGCGGACCGGCCGGTGAATCCCGGGCTGGTGGCCAGTGTCATCGACGCCGGCAAAATGGCGCCGTCAGCCATGAACCGGCAACCCTGGAGATTCTATGTATTGAATACGCCCGGCACCATCCGGGTATTTTCGATACAGATTGCTTCCAAACTGGAGGGGCAATTCCACCTGGCCCATGGCCAAAATCCGGAAACTACAGACGATCCTATCTTTCATGGGGCTCCTGTCGTGATCTTCCTGACGGGCCCGCGGGAAGACGAATGGGCGCCGATGGATATCGGCATGTGTGCTCAAAATATGATGCTGGCGGCACAGGCATTAGGTCTTGCCACCTGTCCGATCGGCCTGGCCAGGTTCGTTGAGAAAACAAAAGTCGTTGCCTCGCTCCCACTTGCTCCCACTGAAAAGGTCATGCTGGCGATTTCGTTGGGATACGGGCTGGAAACGCCGGCGCCGCATCCCCGTGTCGCCGACAATGTCGTGTTCATCGGCTGACGTTCTGACAACAATCAGCGGAACCGATGAGTGCTGTCAGCGTTATTGACCATGCACCTGCTGTAATTTTGAACAAAATATTTCAAACATAAAAAACTACGTGTATGAAAAGAATTCATTTTATGGTGCTGGCTGTGGCCGCTGCGCTTGGCTATGCTTTGCCGGCGGTCTGTCAGCAACCTCTGCCGGAGGTTATTGTCACGGCGGCTAACTACAAGTACTTGAAAAACGTCGGTGGCAAAGAGGTTGCTATCCCGGCCCAGCGGCTGGAGCGGGCGGCAGCGGCCTACGACATCAAGAGCTCGGAGTTTTACGAAGAGGACTACGAGACTTATTTTATCTCCTTCAGCCTGCCGGAGGGAGAAATCCTTGCCGCATATGATAAAAACGGCAAATTGCTCCGTACGGCCGAAAAATACAAAGATCTGGTGTTGCCGGCTACGGTCTCCAAAGCGATCGTCACCAGGTTTCCGAATTGGGGTATTTCAAAAGATGTGTATCTGGTCAAGTATTTTGACAACAATGGCGGAAGCGCGGTAAAGAAGTATAAAGTAGTGCTGCAAAACGGCACGAAGCGGCTCAGAGTACAGGTAGATGAACAAGGCCAGTTTTCTTAACAGGTTTTGTTGGGGCCTGGGTTTCGATCTGGCAGGATGTTGCGCCATTCGGACCCGGGCCTGTTTTTTTCGTTATGGTGGCATTGGCGGAAAATCGCTCGTTTTTCGACAAAGGAGTTGTGTAAACCAGGCTTTTACAGCTGCTGCTGACCGGAAATGAACAGCCGTTGGAAAATAGGAATATACGTTACCCGGAATTGGCGCCGAATATTCTCCTTCTCCCTTTTCCATTCGCGTGATGTTGCAGCCAGCAGCCTTTGCTCATGGCTATCGCCTGCGGGTCGCAGCAGCTGAAGCCCGGAACAACAGTCCTGGAACCGGCCCAGCAGGACCAGGAGCGGTTCGATCTTCTCTTTCCCGGCCGTCAGCGCCGGCGGGAGAATGTGAGCGGATTCATGCGCTACGTATTTTTGATTGTAGTTCAGGTCCTTAAGGATCTTCCGCAGCTCGTGCATGTTCCTGTCGGTCAGCATTGCGTCAGGCGCCATCAGCGACTGTATCCCGGTAGAAGCCTTCCAGAGGAAGTCGCGGATGGTCTCCGTTCCAAGCTCGGCGGGAAGGTCCTCCAGGGCGCGGGATTGCGCGTGCGGTAGCAGGACATCCGAGGCCAGGCCGTTTGCCTGTCTTAGGGCTACTGACAATTGCGACCTGAGCAGGCCAGAATAGACAGGGAGCCGTCGGAGGTCGTCCGTGGCGGCGTCAAGGAGTCGTAGTTCCTGCAGTTGCAGGTTGCGGATGGCTCCCAGCGACCGGTAATATTCCCGGAGATGGGTGGGCAGGACGTGTCGTTGGCCCGGTTTGACCAGACGGAGGAATGCCCGCAGTTTTTTTATTTCCACCCGGAAGCGGTGGATGTCTTCTGCCTCGATGCCGTCGCGCATCGCGCTTTCTTCCCTTGTCAGGTCGAAAAGGAGGCCACTATGGATCGTACCCAACGCCTGGAAGCGACGGCCGATCAGTGCAATCATATCGTGCCTGGAAATGATGTGCGACATGCAGCGAAGCTACCCGGCATGGTGCCGGTGACCGCTGACTGCAATCAGGAAAATTCCTGATGTTGCTCAGCAGAATAGCGAAGCGGAGGAAATAGGTTCGCTTTACAACTTCAAGCTATGAACATTACATTTTGTCCCATGGACGGCGGCGAAGCCCAGGAGGGATATGTGCGGGATAAATTGCTGGCGCTGCACAGGAGTTATCCGGCGGTCCGGGGGGCTCAGGTCGACTTTTATGTGCAGGGAACAAATCCCGGACGCACGACTTGTCAAATTGACCTGGCAACATATGGGCAGTCTTTTAGGGTCCGCCGGTCGGCGGATACCTACCGGGAGGCCGCACAGCAGGTCCTGGCAGAGTTAACAGCGAAACTCGAAAAGCAGGCCGCAGGGCCATCGCCCAAATGAGCCGGGCAGGGATAGATAAGTTTTGGAGCCTCGACCGCACTGAGGCGATGCAGGTATTGTCCAGTAGCGAAAGCGGGTTGGCAGCCGGCGTGGCGGCCGACAGGCTGTTGCAGATCGGCCCGAACAGATTGAAGGAGCGGGGCGGCAGCCCGGTTGTGGGCCTGTTTCTTTCTCAATTCAAAAGCCCTGTAACGGTCTTGCTCATCGCGGCTTCGATCCTTTCGATGGTGCTCGGGGATACGACGGATTGGATCATTATCCTGATCATTATCCTGATCAGCAGTTGCCTGGGCTTTTGGCAGGAAAGGGGCGCTCGCCGGGCGGTTGCATCCTTGCTGCAGCTCGTGCAGATCCGTTGCAGACTGGTAAGAGACGGCCGGGAAGGCGAGTGGCCGATGGAGCAGGTCGTGCCGGGGGATCTGGTCAATCTGGCCGCCGGTGATGTCATTCCCGGGGATAGCCTGTTGTTGGAATCGAATGAATTGTTCGTTGACGAGGCGGCATTCACCGGGGAAACGTTTCCGGTGGAGAAAAATGTCGGCATAGTCGCGCCCGATGCCGTGCTGTCCGCCCGTAGCAACACCCTTTTCATGGGCTCTCATGTGATCAGCGGGAGTGCCCGGGCACTGGTCATCCGTACGGGAAAGGAAACGGAATTCGGCAGGATCTCGGAGCGGTTGCGGTCGCGCCAGCCGGAAACGGAGTTCCAGCGCGGGATCCGGCGGTTCGGATACCTGTTGATGGAAATTACGCTGATCCTCACGCTGGTCATTTTTGCGATCAACGTGCTCCTGCATAAGCCTGTCCTCGATTCCTTCTTGTTTTCGCTTGCCCTTGCCGTCGGCCTCACCCCGCAGTTGCTTCCTGCCATCATCACGGTGAACCTGTCCGTGGGCGCGCGGGCGATGGCACAAAAAAGGGTGATTGTCAAAAGGCTTTCATCCATCGAGAATTTTGGCAGCATGGATATCCTCTGTTCCGACAAGACGGGGACGATCACGGAAGGAAAGGTAACGCTTCGCGAGGTGGTCGATGTCAACGGCCGCCATTCGGCGAAAGCACTGGAGTATGCCGCATGGAATGCCGGGCTGCAACGCGGTTTCCGTAATCCGATCGATGAATCGATCTGCGCGGCAGGCGGCGCGCCTGCGGCGGATGTCACGGTCCGGGCGGAAGTGCCTTATGATTTTCTCCGGAAGCGGCTGACGGTTCAGGTCCTGGGGCCATTCGGATGCCTGGCGATCACCAAGGGGGCCCTGAAAGAAATGCTGGCTATTTGCACACAGGCCGAAGGGCCCGGCGAGGGAGACTTTCCGATCGAGACGCAGCGGAAGCAAATCCTCGACCGGTATGGGCAACTCAGCGCGCAGGGTAACCGGGTGCTGGGAATCGCGTATAAACGGGTTTCTCCCGATCGCGATTTTACGCGTGGCGACGAAACCGGGATGACTTTCCTGGGTTTTATCGTCCTTTATGACCCGCCGAAAGCGAATGTGGCGCAGACGATCGACAGGATGCGACAGTTGGGTGTCGGATTAAAGTTGATCACCGGCGATAATGCCCTGGTGGCGGATAATATTGCCCGTCAGATCGGCATGGATCAACCGGTCATCCTCACCGGAGCCGAGATCCGCCGGATGACGGACGATGCATTGAGACATCAGGCGCCGCGGACCGATATTTTCGCGGAGGTGGAGCCCAACCAGAAGGAACGCATTCTCCTGCAGTTGAAAAGAGCGGGCCATGTCGTCGGGTTCATGGGCGACGGGATCAATGACGCACCGGCGATGCATGCGGCGGACGTGTCCATTTCCGTGGATGACGCGGTGGACGTTGCGAAGGCTGCTGCGGATATTGTGCTCCTCGACCGCGGCCTGGATGTGCTTCTGGAAGGGATCCTTGTCGGCCGGAGGACTTTTATGAACACCTTGAAATATGTGTTCATGGCGACCAGCGCCAATTTCGGCAATATGTTCAGCATGGCCGGCGCTTCGCTGTTCCTTCCCTTCCTGCCGCTGCTTCCCAAGCAAATATTGCTCATCAATGTATTGACCGATCTGCCGGAAATGACCATCGCCACCGACCGGGTGGACAAGGTGACGATCGAGGCTCCCCGGCGTTGGGATATCCATTTCATCGAACGATTCATGGTCATATTCGGGCTGCTGAGCTCTATCTTCGATTACCTGACGTTTGGATTGCTCCTGTTGGTGATGAAGGCCGGTGAGGCAGGTTTCCAGACCGGGTGGTTCATCGAATCGGTGCTTTCAGCAAGTCTCATCGTCCTGGTGGTCAGAACAAGGATGCCTTTCGTAAAAAGTTTGCCCGGGAAATGGTTGGCCATCGCTACGGCCGGTATCGCGGTTTTTGTTCTTACATTCCCGCTGCTTCCCCCTGCGAGGTTGTTTGGGTTCCGGCCAGTGGCACTGTCGGTTTACGGGTGGATCGCCCTCATCGTTGCCTGCTATGTCTGTTCAGCAGAGCTGATGAAGCAGTGGTTCTATCGCCGCGTGCACGGACGATGAACGCTATTTTGTCAATAAGTGATACACGTCTTTATACCAACTGATGGCCCCCCGGGTATCCGCTTCAGCGGTCATATAGACGACGAGCACGGGCACCGGATGCGGCAACCTGATGCGTGAGGGTTGCTGGTCGGGCCGGCATTCAGCCAGGTACATCGTGTCAAGCTTTGCGCCCAGGAGGGTTTTAGCCAACAGGAAGGGCTTCTCAAGCCGGATGCAGCCATGACTGTAGTAGCGGCTGCCGGATGCAAATGCCGATTTCAGGTTGGTATCATGCATATAGACATCGTACCGGTCGGTTAATTCGAATTTGATAACGCCGAGCGCGTTCGCACAACCGGTTACCTGGCGCAGGCGATAGGGGAACCAGGATCCGGAGAATTTTGACCAGGGGAGCAGACGGGCGTCGACGATCCGTTCATGGTCATCCAGGACCTGTATATCGAGTTGCCCGGCCAGTTCCGGTTTGTCCCTGAACAACGGTACGAACTCTTTCAGGGCAATGCGCCGGGGGATATTCCAGTAGGGATACAGCACCACTTCCGTGCACCGCGCGGAGAAACGTGGTGTAGGGGTCGACGGTTTTCCCGCGACCACCTTCATTTCCAATGTCACGCTGTCGTTCTGGTAGAGCCTGAGCCTGGCAGCGGCAATATTGACGACGATATATTCCCGGAATCCAAATTGTGCTATCCACCGGTAATAGTCAAGAGACGACCGGAGGATGTTCAGGGTCTTTTCGTTTCGGCCGGAATCCAGTTCCAGACGGAGTACCTGCCGGCAGGCCAGGTAGCCGGCGCTCCGGGGTTCCAGGCTGTCCACCAGTCCGACGAGGCGCGAGGCGGTGGTTATTCCCGGAAGTTCGGTCAGCAGCAAGCGGTCCGTACTTGCGGCAACGCTTGCAAATTCATCATTGCGCGGGTGATCGAAAGCGTCGCTGCCTTCGTGGAGGTCCTTGCAGAAGCTGAAGACGGCATCCGTAAAAAGGGAGTCATACGACCGCGCTGCCAGGCTGTCCGCCGGGTCACCATCTTTCAACGCCATTTCCCGGATGAACGAATAATGATACCGGCTGCTGTCGAGTCCGAACTGGCGGCTGTTGCCGATGAATCGCCAAAAGGCTTTTCGAATGCTGTCGGAACCCGGACGATCGAACCAGAAAAGTTCGCCGGCCCTTGTTGCGTAGAATTCACGGACCAGGCCGGGATTACGCAGCGCCGGGAATTGCTGACCGGCGGCATGGATCGCGACAAAAAGCAAGGGCAGCAGCGCCGGTTTTCTCATAGGTTAGTTTCCCGGCTTGTTCCCGCGGTTCGTCCGAAAGTGAAACAGGCTGTACAGCGGGCAAGTGCCTACCAGGCTTGTCAGCAGAAATATGGCGGCGACTACCCAAAGCACATAGGCCACCCAGCCTGTAATGATATGCTGCAAGAAAAGATCGATGATGACGGCTGCGCCGATGATGCGGACGGCCCGGTCGATTTTTCCCATGTTCTGTTTCATATACGTGTTGTTTGATGAAAGATTCATTCAGGCAAACTGAGGATCGGGATCCGGGAGTTCTTAGCGAGCGCCCGCGACCGGCTCGTGTGGAATTCCAGAAACGAATGGTGTTTCGGAAAAACTACGGCCAGATCCGCCGGCCGGCTGCCGAGCCATTGTTCGAGCCCTTGCAGGACGCTGTGCGTCCGGACATAATGCCGGTTTGGGTTCAGGCCGCTTATCGGTCTGGATTCACCCGACTCGAAGCCGCAGGCCTCATTGCTCAGCACTTCGCTGGTTTCCACCGTAACCAAATCGATTGTCGGGTGAAACCGTTGCTGAAGCTCCCGCAACAGCGGCATCGAGTGAGGTACGCCGCGATTCACGTCGGTTTCATCGCAGGCGAGCGCAATGGTCCGGTAAGGATGCCAGGCCGCGTCTTCGGGAACAACGAGGATCGGATAGCGCAGGTGGAGCAACGCGTTGACCGGGCTGCCTGCCAGGAATTTTTCGAATGTCGGGGCGGTCACCCCGAATACAATCAGGTACGGGGATACCGTCCGGCAAATTTCGGTAACCTCCGCGGTAATGTTTCCGGTTTGCAAATGCAACTGGATCTTTACTTGCCCGGAAGTGCGCGCAAGAATATCCCGCTGCAATTCCTTTAGCCCTTCGTCCGCCGAATCCAGGACCCGGTTATAGAGGTCTTCCGTCATTGCCATTTCAGCGCTGGCCAGGGGGATCTGGACGACATGCAGCAAGTGAATCTGCGCATGCAGGGCTGCGCCGAGGTCGGCAGCGTAGTGGGCTGCATTGGAAGCGCAAGCGGAGAAATTCACCGGAACGAGAATTGATTTCATGGTGCAGTGGTTTTTTCGTGAATGCTCATGACCGGAACGTGGCTGTGAAGGACGAGCTTTCGCGTCTGGCTCCTATGAAGGAACGCGTGCTTTTTGGGGAATACGATCAGCCAATCCGCCGGGTGTTCGTCGAGGTACTCTTCGACACCGTCTACGACGGTACGTGTATGGAGAAAGTTTAACTCGGGGTGAATGTCCCTCAGCCGGGAGCGCCATGCGCTAAAGGCGTATTTTGCTTCTCCCTGGCCTTCTTCAGCGGCCGTTGTCACGTTGATCACCTGGAAATCCGGCCCGAACAGGTCCTTCAGGTCACGAAGGAATGTCACCGCGCCGGCCATACCGTTTTCGATGTCTTCGAAATCGCAGGCAAGCAGGATCCGTTCGGGTTTTTCAAATTCCACATTCGCGGGGATCACGAGGAGCGGATAAGGCAGATGCCGGAGGGCTTCCAGCGTCGGGCTGCCGGCCAGAAAGCGATCAAACGCGGATGCCACGGCGCCCATGACCACCATAAAAGGTTTGATTGCTTCGCAATATTTTCCGAGTCTGTAACTTACGGCTCCGGTTTCCATAACCGTGTCGATCGGCACGTGTCCAGCCGTCCGCTTTGCCAACTCACCGGTTAGGGCCTTTAGCTGATCGGCAGCGGAGTCCCGCAATGCGTCTATCGCGCTGTCGGGCATCGGGTTTTCCAGCACGACCGGCGGTAGTTGGAAAACGTGAATGAGATGCAGTTGACCGCCGATCGCTGCTGCCAGGTCGGCGGCGTAATGTGCCGCATGGGTGGAGGTCAGGCTGAAATTGACCGGAACTACGATGGATTTCATGACCGTTATTTCTGCTAAGCTAATTTCAACGAACTGCGGAATCTATGACGACGGGCAGGATGCTTCCTGAGTCACCACCCCATGGCGGTTGACAAGGATCAGGCGGTCTCCCGCGAAAAGTCAGGATTCCGGCCCTTCCACGGATTTATCTTCACGTTATCACGTAAAAATCAAATACGAAATGAAAAGAATACTATTTGTCGGCGGCGGAAAAGAGTTCCCGAATGGGGCATTTCGCTTCCTGCAATCGCTGGATGACGATAGGTATCTCACTATCGCCGGCTTGTTTTTCGATACGATCGATGTCGATGCGATGGCCACGGTCGGGTTTATTCCCGCGGTCGGCCCGTATGACCGGCTGCATGACAGGGAGTTGCAGTCGCTCCAGGCGAATAAGGCCATCTTTGCCCGGAAATGCTCTGATGCGCACCTGAAATACCAGGTTCATCCGAATGAAGACGCGTGGGACATCCGGTTATTTGCCCGAGAGTCTAGGTTTGCCGATCTGGCCATCCTCAGCGGGGAACAGTTCTATGGAGAGGTGGATCCGTCGCAACCCAATCTTTTCCTGCGGGAGGCACTGCATGCGGCTGAATGCCCGGTAATGATCCTGCCTGAACGGTACACAAGGCCGGAACACCTGATCATCGGGTATGACGGGAGCCGCGATAGCCTTCACGCGATCAAGCAATTCGTATATCTTTTTCCGGAATACACCGATCTTCCCACTGAATTCGTGTATGTAAAGGAAGACGACAAGACGGAGATCCCGGACCTGGATCTGCTTAAGGAGTTTACGCGGCTTCATTTCAACAGCATGAATTTTTCGCGACTGCAATTTAAGGCCGCCCACTTTTTCGCTAACTGGATAGGGGATAAGAAAAACGTGATGCTCATTGCAGGTTCATTCGGGCGCTCGCCTTTCTCCTTTATCGGCCGCGAAAGTTTTTCGAAACAAGTCGTGCACGAGCACAAGATGCCGGTCTTTATCGCTCATACCTGACCGGTACCGTGGCCGCCATCCGGCTGCCAAGGATCTTTTGGAGGCCGTCTTTATAAACGACTTCCTTTTCCAGCAGCTCGGTTGCCAGCTTTTCCAATGCATCTCGGTGGCGGCTCAGTAGTTCCAGGGTTTGACTGTAAGCACCCGCAAGGAGCTGGCGCACCGATTCATCGATCATCCGGCCGGTCTCTTCGCTGTACGGCTTTTGAAATGCCGGTTCGCGGCCGCCGGCTGGATCGTAAAAGCTAACCGGGCCGATCTTCTTGTCGAATCCGTAATAGGCTACCATGCTATAGGCCTGACGGGTTACCTTTTCCAGGTCGTCCAACGCTCCGGAAGACAATTCGCCAAAAATGAGCTCTTCCGCGGCACGGCCGCCGAGTGAGGCGCAAATCATTTCCCGGATGGCGGCGGCGGTCCGGATCTGTCGCTCCTCCGGCAGGTACCAGGCTGCGCCAAGGGTTTTTCCGCGGGGGATGATGGATACCTTGACAAGCGGGTCGACCTGGCGGAGATACCAGCTGACCACCGCATGGCCCGCTTCGTGATAGGCAATTACTTTTTTCTCGGCGGGCGAAATGATTTTATTTTTTTTCTCCAGGCCGCCGGCAACGATCCGGTCAATAGCTTCCACGAAGTCGGTTTTTTCGACGGTGGCGCTTTTTCTCCGGGCCGCAAAAAGGGCGGCTTCATTACAAATATTGGCGATGTCGGCACCCGAAAACCCCGGTGTCTGGGAGGCGAGGAAGCCAGCGTCGATATCGCTATCCGCCAGTTTGAGCGGCTTCAAATGCACGCGGAAGATCGCTTCCCGTTCCCCCGGGTCGGGAAGCTCGAGGTAAACATGCCGGTCGAACCTTCCGGGCCGCAATAACGCCGGATCCAGCATGTCGGCGCGATTGGTGGCAGCAAGCACGATCACTCCGCTATTCGTGCTGAAGCCATCCATTTCGGTCAACAGTTGGTTGAGCGTGCTCTCGCGCTCGTCGTTCGCGTTGCCGAACACTGAATTGTGACTCCGGGATCTGCCCACCGCATCGATCTCGTCGATGAAGATGATACAGGGCGCTTCTTTTTTCGCCTGGCGGAAAAGGTCGCGCACTCTCGACGCACCCACGCCCACATACAGTTCCACAAATTCCGACCCGGATATCGAAAAGAACGGCACTTTCGCTTCTCCCGCCACTGCCTTGGCCAGCAGGGTTTTGCCTGTTCCCGGCGGCCCGACGATGATCACGCCCCTCGGGATCTTCGCCCCCAATCGCGTGTAGGTCTCCGGCGCCATCAGGAAATCGACGATTTCTTTTACTTCCTGTTTGGCTTCGGTTAGCCCGGCCACGTCCTGGAACGTGATCGTGCTGTGGTTGGCTTCCGTTTGGCGGGTGGCGGTGGACTGGCCGAAACTGAACGCGCCGGTCCCTGCATCCGGGTTGCCGGGGAACGGAGATTTCATGATCGTCCGAAGGAGGATCAGCAGCAGCGCAATGGGCAGGAGCCAGCCAAGCAGGTCCGTGATGGAAGAACTATGCCGGCTGAAATTCAATTTTATCCGTTCGGCGGCCGGAAGATTCCCTTCCGTCTCTGCCAATTTAGTTTCCAGGCGCTCCACGGATCCGATGGTAAACCGATAATGAGGACCGGCTTCCACCGGCTTGTCCGGGTTGGGATGCATGACCTTTTTGAAATAGGGGTCATCCGCAAACTGCCTTTTAATATACACATCCGCAAATTCATTGTTGACCACATCGAGGCTGTCGACCGCGTGTCTGGGCAGCACGTTGCCCTCGAACTCGCTCCAACTGATGACAATCGGCTGTGCCGAGCTCCTGCTGAAAACGAAGGGGATGGCCAGGAGGATCAGCGCGATGATATAGAACCAGGCGGATGAAAATAGCTTTTTACGCGGGGCGGGGCTCATGGATTACCTCCGTTCTTTTCGGCCGTCCAGCCGGCCGCCCAGGCTTGGAGGAAATTCTGCTGGCGCATCCGGCTTCTGGCTGTCAACAACAATTGCCGGTTCAACACTGCAATGGCATTTCCGTCGGTGACGGCGATCCAGGCATTACCGCGGCGCCATTCCCATCCGCCGGCGCCGACTGGCCTGCAAACGCTGCCCGAACCATCCTGGAGCAGAAGTTGTGTCCCGGCCGCGGAGACCGGCTGACGAAAGGCCTCATATAGATCGTTGTTATAGTTGACGCTCTCAGGCACGGAGATGTTCCATTGGTACGTTGGCCGGCCGTTCATGGAATGCCAGAAAAAGGGTGGTCTGTAGCCGGGCGCGCCCCACCACCCCCCGCTCCAATATCCCTTCCCCCAGGCTGCGCTGTTGTTGAGCCAATCCAGGCCGGCATCGGCGCCGAAACACCAGCCGAACCACGGGCTGTATCGCGCATTGAAACCCCAGGTGCGGGGTTGGGGATAATAGTCGTTCCCCATCCATGCGGAATACGGGTACCCAGTGCCGTATACTACTGTGCCGCCGTCGGCAAACGCATTGAGATAGCCGGATGTGTATCCGGTGTAAATATAGTCCTTGTCGTACCCATATATGTACACGAATCGACAATAGTACAAAGGGCACTGGGGCGGGATCCGTTCAATCTCCTCCGGCCGCTCGAGGCTCGCTTTCCAGGGACCCGACGCGCCCGTACTCTCGAACCATACGCCGTGATCCACACAATAGAAACTATTGCCGGTAGAAAAGACCGGCATCGTCGAATTGATCGCATACTGCAGGCGGGTACCGTCGATCGGCCGGAAGCGTGGACCGAGATCGTATGCTGCGCCGCCCGTGGTGGTATTCCGCCGGATCCTTGCGGTCTGGGGAATGGCCGCGTCGAGCAATGCTTCCCTGGCTGCTTCGGTTCCGGAAACGCTCGCCAATACATTGTCTTTCGGTGAACCCTCCGGAATCCGGCTAAATCCGGCCGGAAGCGAGTCCGGCGCAACATAAGACCAGGTACCGCCAACCAAACGTTCCGCGCTGTACCAGCGCCCGCTGATCAACAGAAAGAATCTGTGGCCGGTTGTGTCCAGAAAAATATCGTTGTCAGTATTGGTCACATATCGAAGGCCGGTTCCTTTAATCGCCGAATAGACCGGTGTTCCCCTCGTCTGGATCAGCTCCGCGGGTACCAGGCTCACGACGACATCTTTCACGGTGCCGCGGGGGTCCTGGGGAAAACCCGTCCGGCCCGAGCCGGTTTTGTTATCTGCTTCAACGGCAAGTGTTACCTGGCGCATGGCGGGCGTCACCTCGGTCGTCTGGTGATAGGGTCCTTCGGACATCGGGGCGATATACCAGTGATGACCGCCATATAGGTAGAACCAGGCATTGTCCCCTGAAATGATCACATTCGGGCTATTGGCAAGCACGCCGATATTCCATTGGCGGTGACGTCTGAATTGCGGTATGCCGTCGATTTGCGCCAGTGCAGTCGGTTTCTCGACGAAAATAATGCGGGGCGGTGTGTGCCCCAGACGCGGTTGCGTCTGCGGGTCAAAGGCCGTCGTCCTGCAAGCCAGGAGTTCATCCACCGGAACGTCTTTTTCTGCAGTCGGCAGGCCACATTCCATAGCATCCTTCCAGTAATCGAGCGTATCCGGATTAACCTTTTCGGCAAGCTGCATGGAAAGGACATTGGCCGTACGGATCGCAAAGGTTCGGTCGTTCCGGCTGACCGATATGACGGCCAGCGCATGGAAACTCCCGTACAGGGTGTCTTTGCCTCCCCTGGTGACGAGCATAAATGCAGCCCGGAAGGCGAGGATGTCGCCTGACAGCGAATCCGGCTGAAGCGAATTAATATAGATCGCCGCACCATCGGCGAGGCTAACCGGTCGCGGCCACGCCTGCTGCGCAATGGCGGGGGATGAATACTCATAGCCAGCGCCGAACAGTAAGATGAAGAGTACGCGTTTCATAATGGGATGTTGAGTGTCTGTTGTTCTTTGATCAGGGTAAGCCTGTTGTCGACGGCGGTAACGCCGGTCAGGTTCCCGGCTGCCGCCCCGACTTCCGATTTCTCTACCGCGGAATATACCACACCGGAAAGTATGGCCTTGTCATTCTCGATCTCCACCTTGAACATCGAACAGTCCAGCGACGGATGAACGGCCAGCGCGGTTTTGACCAACCGGTCCGCTTCCGTGGAAGTCAGCGGCGTTTTCAGCCTGATGCGATCGAGAACCCGGGCTTCTCCGACAATGCTTCGAACTGCTTCCAGCGCCGCATATTTCTGGAAAACAAATTCCGCTATTCCCTCCAGCGAGACAGTTCCGTCTTCGACCCGGATCCTGATGAGATGGTCGTGAAAGATCGTATGCCATGCAAGGGCATCTGCGACCTCGCCGGCGAGATCCCAGTCCGGTTGATGGCTGCCTGAAAACGCGCCGACCCGGATTTCCGTAGCAACCGCCCTGACGCCGATCGTTTCGCTGACTGTTTCCTCAGCCGACTTCTTCTGCTCCATACTTGCAGCCTGGCCGCTCAGGGCGGCCACCCCGTCGATCACCGCTACGCCGATCGCAGCTGAATTGATAAAAGGCGCGTCTTGCAGGCGGGAAATGATATCCTTTTGTATCGATATGTCTGGTTGCATAAAACTTTTCGCTTTCAGTGAGAGAACGCTATCCAAAATTACCCGGGCACGGGTCCTCGACACTGGACCGGGATCAGCAACCGGGATGAGTTTGGTCAGGCGGATGTGCAGGAAAAAATTGGGGCCGCCCTTTCGGACGGCCCCGGCGTGGAAGCCAAATTGCCCGACTGCTACCAGGCAAGTTCCGGAACTTCGACTACAAGTTTGTTCTCGACCGTTGATACTCCGGGGGCGGCCCAGGCTGCGTATTCGGCATCCTCGCGTTCCGCAAGCGACCGTACGTTTCCTCTCAGGACCACCTTGTTACCCGTTATCTCCACGGAAATTTTGTCCGCGTCGAGGCTGGCGTTCCTTGCCATGGCGTCTTTGATCTTCTTACGGACATCGCCTGGCAGTACAGCAGGTTTCACCACGATGGCATTGTTGACCCACTTGACGCCATTGAGGTTCCTGATGGCGTCGGCGGCGGCAGTCCGCTGGTAATTCCATTCTACGTCACCATCGAGGGTTACCACACCCTTTTCGACCTTGATCCTGATCCGGTCCTCCTGTACGGCGGAGTGCCAGGAAAGAGCTGTTGCTACGGCACGCGCGATGTCAGTATCGCTGCGGTCATAGGCAAGCGAAGGTCCTACTTTGATCTCTTCGGCTACTGCCTTGACGCCGAGGATCTTTTTGGCCGCGGATTCTGCGGCCTGTTTCCGGGCGAAGCTGTCGACCTGGCCGCTCAGGGTGACGACGCCGTCGTTGACGGAGACGCCGATATTACCTGTATTCAAAAAGGGATCCCACTGTAGCTGGGCTATGACGTCCTTTTGGATTTGTGCATCTGTACGCATTGTGCTTGTTTTAGATGAATAATTGAACCGGACCCAAAGGTATTCATGCGGTCCTGTGCTTTCCAATGTCTGGCGTTAGGTGGCGGATTGAACCTCGTCATTTAAACCAACCAGGATCCCTTTCCGGCCGAAACGGTTGAAATGGACGAAATCTCCCGTATCCCGCCGCACCCGGAGATAGTCGGGAGCAGCCAGCGGATAACCCAGCCGAAAGGCGATTGCGATACGCAACTGATCCGGAATATGCAGTAAAGTCTTGACAGCCGGCTCGACCGTTTCCCCGCTCAGCGCACTTACGACGTGCAGCCCCAAACCCAGGGAAGCGGACACCAGCCACATGTTCTCCAGCACGCAACCCAGGCTCATCACGCCGAGGAAATCACCGGCCGAGGCGGGGGCGCGGCGGGCTGGATTGTATAGCATCAAGACCAGCATTGGGCAGCTCAGCAATTGGTGATGCCGTTCGAGAAGGGGGTGTTCCGGCTCGTTCACCCGGTTTTGTTCCGGGATGAGCCCCGGCGTGAGCCAGGACTTCGGGAACATGGTGCTCAACACGCCGGTACGTCTTGATTTCAACTCCGCTTCGGAAAACGACAGCTGGAGATAGTTCTCCTGGATAAAAGTCTCGGAAGCGGGAAAATCGAGTTCCCTGATCCGTGAAATCAGGTCTTTGTCGTCGACGACGATCAATTCAAAATTTTGCATATTGTGGGCGGTCGGCGCCCAACTTCCGGCTTCGAGGATTTGCTGCAGGTCCTTGCGATCGATGGCCCTGCCGGGGTCGAAGGGCGTGCGGGCGGACTGCCGGTGTCTGATGATATTGATAAGTGATTTCATATATTCAGTCGCTATGTTTAGTGGAGAGGGGCCGGTCTTCCGGCAGCAGGAGGAATGGCAGTTTTGCTTTGAGGATCAGTCCCCGCGAAGGATTTCCCGCCAGCCATCTTTCCGCCAGCGACCGGTGATGGGTTGGCATTGCCAGCAGGTTGCTGTGATGGTCACCGACAAAACGGATCAGGCGGTCCTCAGCGTGGTTGCCGACCGGAAATTCCTCCAACGGGCTGATCACACCCGTCACGCGGCGGAGATTGGCGGAATAGTCGAGGATTTCGATTACCTCGGCCGCGCGGCCGCCCATGAAACGGACGACCGTGATCCGCGAGTGGAAAGCGCCTGCGAGGTTCCTCAAAAAGGCGGGGATCAGGATCTCCGCGGTCGGACCCAGGTCGTTGGCCATGACGATGCTGACCGGAGGCGTAAATTCGCTGCCCTCGGGAACTATGAGCAGAGGCAGCGGACTTTCTTTGCTGAGATCGGTCACGGTGCTTCCAAAGGCCCGGTGCAAGCCGTGTTCGTGCTCCTTCATTCCAACAACGATCAGGTCTGCTTTCGAATCCGCGGCTGCTGCCAGCACAGTTTCGGTGGTGCCGCCTTTTCGGGAAAGCACCCCAATGGGAGAAAGACCGGGAGTGGCAAAAAGCTTTGCTTCGACTGTCAATTGTTCTGTTACAAGCGCTTCCATGTCATCCGGGAAGAGGACGATCGGGTCATTGGTCACGGGGACAGGGATATTTTCGAACGCCGCTACCAACGTGAGCTTTGCGTTGAGCGCGAGGGCCAGTTTCAGTCCATACCGTGTCGCACAGCGAGCTGCTGGGGAGAAATCGGTTGCCACAAGGATATTCTTCATGGGAGATACTTTGTCCTCAAAGCTAAAGGGCAAAGTCGCGCGGCACCCTGACCTGCTTCAGCGGCGGCTATGATATTTGTCAGGGTACGGGATTTCCGAGGTAAATCCGGTTGAAGGAGCATTCCCGGGTTCTTGAATCCGTTTATGTCCTCTCGTAAGTCCCGACGACCTCGCCCCAGGCAAGCACATGCCCTTCCATAGCCCTTTCCAGCTGCCGGGCGGTGGTGCGTTCGGGAAGCCCCAACGACCTGTCCAGCGCATATACTTTGTAATGGTAGCGATGCTTTCCCTGCTGCGGAGCGGGCCCGCTATACCGGTTCAACTGGTAGTCGTTGATGCCCTGCACGCCGGATACGTGCGCCTCCCGGATATGCCGGGTGACGGGGATATCCCAGGCTACCCAATGGACCCAACCGGGCGTATAACTATCGGCATCCGACACGATCACTGCCAGGGTTCTTGTTCCACGCGGGATGAGGCGGATGTCCAGCTGGGGATTGATATTGGCCCCATCGCCGGTGTATTGCCTCGGTATGGGCTGCTGCTGACCAAATTGTGGGCACCCGATCAGCAATCCGGGTTTTACCCGGGACCGGATGCGTTTGGCCCTTGTTTCGGTATGCATAATTCTTTTTCCTAAAAATAGCCATCCGCACGGCCGCTTTCAATGCCTGGTATCAACTCCGGTCCTGACAGACATCAGTGTTTGGGGCCGATCCTGACATTATTTTTGAACGATGCGAAATATGTCCCGTCTTGTTACCCTGATCAGCCTCTGGCGGATAGCGGCTTTTCCCTTGCTGGTCGGACTGATCCTGTTCCGGCAAATGACGACTTTCGGATATCTGCTGGCTTTAGCTTTTTGACAGATGCCGTTGACGGCTTTCTTGCCCGGCGATTCCGTGTGACCAGCCGGGCGGGAACTGAACTTGACTCACTCGGCGATGACCTGACGGTGGTGGCGGGTGTGATCGGCCTGTTCGTTTTCAAAATGGACCTTGTCAGGGACCAAGTGGTGATCGTATTTATGCTTAGCGTGCTCTTTTTGCTTCATACCATTATCGCACTTGCCCGGTTTGGCCAACTGACGAGTTTCCACACCCGGATGGCCAAGATTGCGGCCATATCCCAGGCCGTTTTCTTCATCCAGCTCTTTCTGCTGCCGGCTCCCGCCGATTGGGTATTTTTTATTGCATCGGGACTGACCTTTCTCGATCTGTTCGAAGAGATCGCGATGAGCCTGTCGCTGGAGGAGTGCGAGTCGGATATCAAGGGATGGTGGGAAGTCCGGCGCCGGCAAAAGAAAGGATTCGATGACCATTCTCATTCTGCCCGGTGACGGTGGTCGTTGTTTCCGCGCTGAGGCGGTTCCTACCTTTGGGCTGACAACGAAATTCTATCATCCAAAAAAAACGGAGGACTATTATGGCAAACAAGTCATTGATCAGGAGATCCGAAACGGTTCCGTCGATCTTCAACGATTTTTTCAGACCTTGGGAATCATTATTCGATTTTAACGGGGGTTCCCTTATGAACTCACTTAGCCCTATCAATATCCCGGCAGTCAACATCTCCGAGCAAAAAGACAGTTACGTGGTTAGCCTGGCTGCGCCGGGGATGAAAAAAGATGACTTTAAGATCGATGTCGATGGCAGTACGTTGACCATCAGCGCCGAATCCGAAGAAACCAAGGAAGATAAGGAAGAGAGATTTACCAGGAAGGAATTCAATTATACCTCCTTCACCCGGAGTTTCACCCTGCCGGAGTGGATCAACAAAGACAAGATCGATGCATCATATGACAACGGGCTGCTCAAATTGACGTTGCCAAAAACCGAAGAGGCCCGGAAGCTTTCTTCGAGGCATATCAACGTAAAGTGATCTTGGTTCTATGGAGGTGCGTGCGAGATACCCCGCCCGGCAGACGGCGGGGTTCTTTTTTGCCATCTATCCGGGACCTTTTACGCTGGCCGCGACTTTTTACATTAACGAGAGGCTAATTCACCAGGTTCCGAAGCCGGGGCTCGTCCAGCAAGCTGATTTTCCCGCTGCGGATATCGATAAGTTTTTCGGTCTTGAAATCACTGAGCGTGCGCGTTAGGGACTCGGTGGCGCAGCCCACGATATTGGCGAGGTTTTCGCGTGAAATCGCCAGTTCTTCGTGGCGGGAAGCAGCGCCGGGCCTGTCCGCCCCCGCAAGCTGTAATAAGCCATTAGCCACCCGCTTACGCAAGGAATTGTAGGCAAGGTTGAGCAGGCGGGCCCCCCTGTCGGCCGCGTCCTTCGATAACAGTTGAATAAAGAGCCGGGCGATGGCGGGCTTGCTATTCATCCAGTACATGATCTCCTGCCGCGGGATCTGGACAAGGGAGGTATCTTCTATGGCCTGCGCGCTGTCTGAAAAGTTCCTCCCCTCCAGTAGGGCAGGGTAGCCAAAGAAGTCCCCCGACGGGTGGACTTTCGTGATGAGGTCTTTACCGTCAGGATCGCTGCGATAGGTTTTGACTTTGCCGGATACGACAAAATATACAAATGCCGGCCGTTGACCTTCCAGGTAGACCACCTGCTTTTTCCGGTAATTAAATACGGTCCTTTGGGCCACCTCAGTCAAAAACGCCTGCGTACCTGAGCCTTCGTCGACTTCGACAGCAACGGTTGTGGCCGGCGGCTTCTTCCGGTTCTCCTCTTTTTTGAAGCAGGATTCGATTGCCTTTAGCAGCTCTACTCCATCGATCGGCTTGGTCAGGTAATCGTCCGCCCCCATCGCCATCGCTTTCCTCCATTCTTCTTTTTCCGTTATCCCGGTGACAAAAATAAAGGGGATCCCGGAAGTCAGGTGATCGTGTTGCAGCGAATGCAGAACGGTATAGCCATCGGCCGACGGAAGGATGATATCGCAGATGATCAGGTCAGGCCGGTCGTTGGTGGCCTTTTCGACTCCCTCCTTTGCATTTTCGGCAAGCAAAACTTCGTAGTGGGATAGGCCCAGGAGCTCGGCGACATTGCTTCGAAAGGCGGTGTCGTCATCTATCAACAGGATCTTTTTCATGTTTTTCCATTATTTGTTGTAATCGATTCACGTCTTCCAACCGGCACAAGCCGGTTCCGGGATGGAGCGTCGCCGCGGCGCCGCACAGGCACCCATATCCGACGGCTTCAGGCAGTGACTTACCGCGGTACAGACTAAGCACGACACCTGCGACCAGGCTGTCGCCCGCGCCAATCGTGCTGACCGGATCGACGCGCGGCGCCGAAAAGCGCCGGCATGTATCGCGGGTAACCAGCATCGCACCTTCGGCGCCCAATGAAACGACAACCGCTTCGGTCTTGCTATCGCCGAGCAGTTGGGTCGCTCTTGCCGCTATGTCCGACCCGTCGGGCCGCCCTTTTGTGAGCGACATCAGTTCATGAAGGCTCGGTTTAACGAGGTATACATCACTTTTCACCGCTGCCCTCAATGCGTCCCCCGCGGTATCGACCACCAACCGAACGCCGTTTTTAAGGGCCATGGCCGACAAAGCGGGAAAAATATCACTCGTCATCCCCGGCGCAAGACTGCCGCTCACGACAAGCCATTGCATGTCTTTCAAGTCGCTGAGCCGGCGGAGCAACACGTTCCCGGTCGATTTCGCCATAGGTGGGCTGGCGAGATTGCAGCGGTATTGCAGCCCCGTTCCTTCCTCACGGATGATGAGATTTTCCCTGGTCTCGCCGGGTACTGCCACCGGGGCAGTATCCACGCCCTCGGATTCGAGTAGTTGTCCCAGCTTTTCACCTGTACAGCCGCCGGCCAGATAGACGGCGAGGGCCTGTCCTCCCAGTTGATGTATGGCGCGCGCTACGTTGATCCCTCCGCCACCCGGCTGTCGCAGCGGCTGGCTGCAAGTCATTTTGATATCCGGGACCAAAGCCGGAACCGAGATATTGACATCTATGCAGGGATGAAGGGTCAGCGTGACGATCGCAGGCATATATTTTTTCGGAAAACTACTGCAGGTGACGTCACCGCCGAATGACCCCATACCAAACGGAGGCATGAATTTTATCACCCCGGCGGCTGAGGATGGTCAGGAGTGCGGCTTTCCGGGGCAGCTACCTTTGAATATTAAATTCCGTTATGGCCTGCCGTCCCGACATATTATCGCGAGTCCGGCGCCGCATGTTGAAGATGCTGCTTTTATTCCTGATGCTTGCCGGGAAAGCGGGAGCACAAAGTACAAGCTGGATCACGATCGATCAGGCCTGGAGATTGGCGGAAAAGAATTACCCCCTCACCGCCAGGCGCCGGCTCTTGGAGAGAACGCGGGAGTTTACGGTTGCCAACGCTGCAAAAGCCTGGCTACCCCAGTTTAGCCTGAACGGTCAGGCGACGGTGCAGTCAGATGTCACCAGCTTCCCGGCCAAGCTGCCTATCGCTGGTTTCAGTTTGCCGCAATACAGCAAGGATCAGTACCGGGCATATGCGGAGGTCGATCAGGTGTTGTACGACGGCGGCATGATCCGACAGCAACGGCTCAATGCGGTGGTCGGGGAAGAGATCGATCAGAAAGGACTGGAGGTGGACCTGTATGCGCTCCGGGACCGGGTCGACCAATTGTATTTCGGCGCCTTGCTGCTCGAGCAGGAAGTCCGCCAGAATAGCCTTTTACAGGCTGATATCCTGAACGGAATTGACCAGGCACAGGCTTTTGTAGACAACGGAACCGCGGCGCCGAGTGCGTTGGACGAGTTGAACGCTCAATTGCTCGGCGCCGATCAGCAGCGGATCCAGCAGGAAGCAAGCTGGGATGCCTATCTAAAGATGCTCAGCCTCCTGATCAACCTGCCGGTCGACAGGAAAACGATCCTTTGCACGCCGCCGGGAATTGTCCCGACCGACCGGATAGTGCGTCCGGAGCTGGAATGGTATGAGTTACAAAAAAGGAGCTTCGACCTGCAGGATGCGATTGCCAATGCATCATTGCGCCCAAGGCTTAGCTTGTTTCTGCAGGGCGGCTATGGCAGGCCCGCGCTGAACATGTTGAGCAACGATTTTGAATGGTATTACCTCGGCGGGATCAGGCTCAGTTGGTCGCTGTCCGGATTATACACCCGAAAAAACGAGCGGCGGCTGTCCGAACTGGGACGGCGGAACCTGGAGGTGGCGGAAGTGACTTTTTTGCTGAATACCCGGCTCAGCTTGCAACAGGATACCGTGCAAATCCGCGCCTGCAGCCAGTTGTTGCAGTCCGACGCGCGCATCATCGTACTCAGAACCTCGGTTAAGCATGCGGCCTATGCCCAGTTCGCCGAGGGAGTGATCAGCGCTCACGACTACCTGGTGCAGGTTGATGCGGAGGATCAGGCCCGTGAGCTGTATGTGCTGCATCAGATTCAATCCTGGCAGGCGTTGTACGGTTATCAGTATCATTCGGGGAATCAGCGATAAAAATTACAAATATGCGAAAGCTGACTATTATCCTTTTCACAATGGTTGTCTTCCAGGGCGGCTGCAGCAACGGAGATAAGGCCTTTGACGCAGAGGGCGTTTTCGAAGCGGACGAGATCATCGTGTCGTCTGAGGTTCCCGGAAAGATAATGGCGCTTAATGTCGACGAAGGCTCTGTACTGAAAAAGGACAGCCTGGTTGCCGTCATCGATTCGGTGCCGCTCGTACTGCAACGGTCACAGGTTGAAGCCACGATCGGCGCGCTGGGCCGGCGGACGTTGGACGTCCGGCCGCAGGTCGATATGCTGGAGGCCCAAATGGCTGCGCAGCAGGCCCAGTTGGCGGACCTTGACATGGAGAAGGCGAGAACAGAGCGGCTGATCCGATCGGGCGCTGCGCCTACAAAGCAGCTGGACGACTACAACGCCCAGATCTCGGTGCTGCAGAACCAGATCCGGGCGACCAGGGAACAGATCGGGGTTCAGAAAAGTACGGTCGGCACGCAGAACAGTACGGTGTGGAGCGAATACCGGCCGCTCCGGCGATCCGTGGCCCAGATCCAGGACCAGGTCAACCGGACCTGTGTCTACAACCCGGCCGCAGGAACCGTGCTTGTCAAATATGCCATGGCCGGCGAAGTGACTGCCGCGGGTAAGGCGCTGTACAAGATCGCCGACCTTTCCGTGATCACCCTTCGGATCTATGTCACCGGAACACAATTGGCCGGTCTGAGGCTGGGACAGCCTGTAAAAGTCTTTATTGATGAGGGACCAAAGAACTACCGGGGATACACCGGATCGATCACGCTCATCGCTGAAAAGGCGGAGTTTACGCCAAAAACGATCCAAACAAAAGAGGAACGGGCCAACCTCGTATATGCGGTGAAGATACGTGTGAAAAATGACGGATTGCTCAAGATCGGCATGTATGGACAAGTAAAATTCAACTGACCATGGAATTTGCGGTACAGGTCTCGGACCTGGTTAAAAAATACTCCACCCGGCGCGGCTCAGTCACTGCTCTCGACAAGGTCTCGTTCGACGTGGAAAAGGGAGAGATCTTCGGGTTGATCGGACCTGACGGAGCAGGAAAGACGTCCCTTTTCCGGCTCCTGACCACATTGTTGTTACCGGACGGTGGCCAAGCCGTGGTGAATGGATTGGATATTGTGCGCGACTACCGGAAAATCCGTCGATGTGTCGGCTATATGCCCGGCAGGTTTTCTTTGTACCAGGACCTGTCGGTGAAGGAAAACCTTGCGTTCTTCGCTTCCATTTTTAATGCGGATATCCAGGCCAACTACGACCTTATCGGGGATATTTACGATCAGATCAAACCTTTTGCCGGCCGCAAGGCCGGCCAGCTTTCCGGTGGGATGAAGCAGAAGCTGGCCCTGTGCTGCGCACTGGTCCACCGTCCGGCCGTGCTTTTTCTGGATGAGCCGACTACGGGGGTTGACGCCGTGTCACGGAAGGAATTCTGGGAGATGCTCGGCCGGTTGAAATTGCAGGGAATCGGGATTGTCGTATCGACACCCTACATGGATGAAGCGGAACGCTGCGACCGGGTAGCCCTGATCCAGAAGGGGCGGATCTTGTCCATCGACACTCCCGCAGGCATTCGCGGTGGTTTCGGCAAGCCGCTTTGGGCGATCCGGTCGTCGGAAATGTACCGGTTACTTTGCGACCTCGAAGCTGATCCGGCGGTTGAGGCCTGCTACCCGTTTGGGCAGTACCATCATGTCGTATTGCGCGCTGCCGGGTCGGAAGCCCGGTTGGATGGGCTGCTAAAGGACGGTGGCTATACGGACACCGAGCTCAGGGTTATCGCGCCGGCGATCGAGGATTGTTTCATGGATCTTATGAAGACCGGATAATATGGACAGGCAGGTTGTCATATCGGTATCGCATCTGACCAAAAGGTTCGGCAGCTTCGTGGCGGTCGACAATATTTCGTTTGACGTCCTGAAAGGTGAGATATTCGGGTTCCTCGGCGCCAACGGTGCCGGCAAGACGACTGCGATGCGCATGCTTTGCGGTCTTTCGCGGCCAAGTGGGGGTGAGGCTACCGTCGCGGGATTCAACGTTTACCGGGAGACCGAGCGGATCAAACAGCATATCGGCTATATGAGCCAGCGTTTTTCGCTCTATGAGGACCTTCGGGTCGGGGAGAACATCAGGTTCTACGGTGGCATCTACGGGCTCGACGACCGGCGCATTGCGGAGAAATCGGAATTACTGCTGGACAGGCTGCAGCTGAAAAGCGAACGCGGCACCCTGGTACGGTCGCTTCCCCTGGGATGGAAGCAGAAACTGGCCTTCTCGATCGCCATCCTTCACGATCCGGCGATCGTTTTCCTGGATGAGCCGACCGGCGGCGTCGATCCGGTGACGCGCAGGGAATTCTGGAAACTCATTTATCAGGCCTCCGACAGGGGAATCACGGTCTTCGTGACGACTCATTACATGGATGAGGCCGAATACTGCCACCGCGTGTCGATCATGGTAGACGGGCGGATAGACGCGCTCGATACCCCGAAAGCGCTGATGCAGCGGTATAATGCCGCGACGATGGATGAGGTCTTTCTCCGGCTTGCGCGGGCGGCGAAAAGATCCGGCAATTAAACACGCGGTTATGAAACAGTTCCTCATCTTCGTCCGAAAAGAGATCTACCACATCTGGCGGGACCGACGCACGCTCCTGATCCTCACCGCCATGCCGGTCATGCAGATCGTTCTCTACGGTTTTGCCCTGACCAATGAGGTCAAGAACTCCCGGATCGCCATCCTGGACGAGTCGCGGGATGCGGCCTCGATATCCCTGATCCAGGAGATCGGCGCCAGCCGGTATTTCAATGCCGTCCGGCTGCTCGGCTCGCCATCCGATATCGGTCGGGTGTTCCGCCAGGGGAAGACCCGGCTGGTGGTCTTTATCGGACCTGGCTTCCAGGACGACCTTCTGCACAAGAATCGCGCCCTGGTCCAGTTGGTGGCCGATGCCTCCGATCCCAATATTGCCAATACGCTTACCAATTACGCGACCGCCGTCATCAACGACTATCAGCAACGGGTCACCGGCAACCGGCAACTGCCCATGCGGATCAATACGCAGATCCGCATGCTGTATAATCCGGAGTTGAAAGGCGCCTACAATTTCGTCCCGGGGGTAATGGCGCTGGTGCTCATGCTCGTTTGCGCCATGATGACCTCTATTTCCATTGTCAGGGAAAAGGAGATGGGTTCGATGGAAGTGCTATTGGTTTCTCCACTCCGGCCTTTCCTGATTGTGATCGCCAAAGCGATACCCTATCTCCTGGTTTCACTTATCAATATCGCGAGTATCCTGGTGCTGAGCGTTTACGCACTCGAGGTCCCCATTGCCGGCAGCCTTTGGCTGCTTTTGGCCGAAAGCGCGCTGTTTACGGGGACCTCGCTATCGATCGGCCTGGTGATCTCCAATTTTGCCCGGACCCAACAGACGGCCATGCTGACTTCGATGATGAGCCTGATGCTGCCCACACTGATGTTCAGCGGCTTCCTGTTTCCCGTGGAGAATATGCCTGTGCCGTTGCAGGTCGTATCCAATGTAGTTCCCGCGAGATGGTACTACATCATCGTAAAGCAGGTAATGATCAAGGGTCTGCCTTTTTCTTCCGTATGGAAGGAAACCTTGATCCTCGCCTTCATGACCATCGGGTTACTCGCCATCAGCATCCGGAATTTTAAAATAAGACTGACATGAGAACGCTAAAATTTCTTTTGCAAAAGGAATTCCTGCAGATATTGAGGGATCCGGCCATCTTCCGGATCCTCTTCGTCATGCCGGTCGTCCAGCTATTGATCCTGCCGCTTGCCGCCGACTATGAGATCAAAAATATCAACCTTGGGATAGTGGACCTGGATCATACGACCTGCTCCCGCAATATGGCCACGAAACTGGTTTCATCCGGGTATTTCCGGCTGACGGATTATAGTCCGGCTTATTCCCGGGCGGTCAGGTCCATCGAACAGGACAAGGCCGACCTGGTGCTCGTCATTCCCGCGCATTTCGAACGGGACCTGGTAAAAGAGGATGCGTCGACGGTATTCATAGGCGTAAACGCCATCAACGGCGTCAAGGCAGGACTTGGCGGCGCTTATATCCAGAGCATCCTGCAGGATTATAACGGCGAGGTCCGGGAAAAATGGGTGCAGTTGCCCCGCTTCGACAGGCAGCCCGTGATCGAGGTGCGTACGGAGGATTGGTATAATCCACACATGAATTACCACTATTTCATGGTCCCCGGTATCCTGGTGATGCTGGTCACGATGATCGGCTCCTCGTTCGCCAGCAACAATATTATCCGGGAGAAGGAAATGGGCACGATCGAACAGATCAATGTCAGCCCGGTCAGGAAGCTATGGTTTATCCTTGCGAAGCTGATCCCTTTCTGGCTACTGGCTCTGCTGGTCCTCACCCTTGGGCTCGGTATCGCTCGTCTTGTGTATGGGATCGTGCCGGTCGGCCATTATCTGACGATCTACTTTTTTGCAGGTATCTACTTGTTGTCGGTGCTTGGCCTCGGACTATTGCTCTCGACCTATGCCGGTACACAGCAGCAGTCGATGATGGTGTCCTTCTTTGTCAACATGCTGTTCAACCTGATGAGCGGTCTGTACACGCCGATTGAAAGCATGCCCGGGTGGGCGCAGTGGATCACGAGATTCAATCCGGTTTCCTATTTCATCGAGGTCATGCGGATGGTCGTGCTCAAGGGAAGCAGTCTTTCGGATATCCGGCCGCAGATCTTTGCCTTATTGGGTTTCGCACTATTCTTCAATTCCTGGGCCATTCTCAACTATCGGAAACGGTCCGGCTGAGTCCTGATCCGGATCATCGTCATGGTGACCCATAAATCATGTCCATTACTGACAATGATCACCAATTTGCCCTGGCCGGGCCTGCTATCTTGGGGGAAATCTTCCCTCCATGCTATACCACGATATCGAATTTCACCTGCAGTTCCGCAACATCGACATCGAGCTGCCGCACGAAAACCGCCAATATGGAAATGTATTCTTCAGGCATTATCGCGGGAGCCGGAAGGAGAAATACAGGCTGGAGGAAATGCTGGAGAACCGGCTGGCGCACTCAGAGATCATTGAAGGCCTGATTTCGGGGATCGAGAAGGAGGGCCAGGGTGCAGACCGGCGTCTTGCGGCGTCACTTGGAAAGTTGCAAAAGGCGATCGCTTCCTTTCATCGCGACGGGCTGGCGGTCCGGCTAAATTGTCTGGCTGACCCGGCTGACCGCCTCTCTCAAACCGTCAGGTTCTTTCAGTCCAGGAGCCAGCGCTTATTGCTGGAAGCTCTGAGGAATATTTGCGCTCAAAGGAAGCTCGCCCGCAATTGCGGATACGTGTATAGCTCGAATGTCAGAAGCATGCAGGTCATCGTCCGGGAATATCGCAAGGCACTCGAAGGTTATTATAACCTGTTGACCGGACGGTTGCAGCAGGAGTGCGAGACAAAGGGCAGGGTAACCATTTTTTCGGAAGTGGTTGTATGCCTGCTGGAACTCACTGAACTGATCAGGAGCCGGGTCATCGCCATTAACGACTGCTTCAATCGCCTGGGCGAGTGGAAGAGGCGGATGCGGCTGGCGGAAACCCAGGGAATATATAACTGAATGGGGTCGGAATCACGGCTGGATATGATGCCGGTCATTGCCCGCGATCTTGTCCGTGGGCTACCTTACGATAAATTATTTTGTCTATGAATCGTCAAATTCCCCAAACCTTGGTAGGGGCGGTCTTAGCGGCCGTTGCCATCTTTTCTTCTTCATGCCGGAAAGAGATCGACTATCTGAATCGATTCGGCAATGGCCAGCCCGATTGCAAGGCTTGTGCCATCCGGGACATCACGGTACTTCACTCCTCCGAGGTCGGGGAGGATACGGTAGTCTATTCCTTTACGTACAATCGCGCCGGCGACCCCTTAACGGTCATGAATACGGCGGTTAAGACGGGCAACCCGAATGCGGTTTTCAAATACGACAAATGGGGTCGGCTCGCGGAGTTGGTCCGGCCCTATGCCAACCAGGCGTTTGAGACCTGGACGAAATATGTTTACAACGACCGTAACCAGGTCATCCGGGATACCCAATTCATCTTTGGCAGTTACCTGGATTCGGTGCCCGCGCCTTTTCCCCAGGCGGGTTTTTCGGTGAGCCAGTTCGGATACGATGCACAGGACCGGATCATCGCGACTACGGATTCATTTTTTACGCCCGGTGGCCAACCCTTCGGGACCGGCTCCGTCTATCAATATGATGCAAACGGCAATCTCATCGTGCCCGGCGTCCTTTATGATTCCCGGCTTAGCATTTTGCGCACCAATAAGATCTGGATGTTCGTTTGCCGCAATTACAGCGTCGACAACGGATTCATTGCCGCACGGTACAACGCGCACGGTTTTCCGCTGATCTTTCAAACCAGTAACGAAATCCTGGCGCCGATCGTTCCCGCCGCGGGAGGGTTCCAGGTCAGATATGCCTGCAATTAAAGTGCGGTATACCGCGAATTCCTGAAAATTTCTCTGAACATGAAAAAGTCATTCCTGCTGTTTTCCGTCCTCGTGATCACAAAGTTCCGGGTAGACGCGCAGACCAACTGGCCCCAGGTTTTGAAGACCTCCATGGGTGCGGTCGTGAAACTCTATGAGCCGCAGCCGGACTCCCTTGCCGGAAACAACCTTTGGTACCACGCGGCATTTTCCTATCTCGAGAGCGGTAAGGCGGCGCCGCAATTCGGATCTTATCAGGCCGATGCGCAGGTAGACATCGACCGGGACAACCGCACCATCCGATTCGATACAGTAACGATCCTGCAGTTGGATCTTCGGGGGGTCGATCCGGCTTTGAGCCGCAAATTGGGTCCTTTCATAGGTGCGGGTATCACGGGTCTTGGCGCGGAGGTATCGCTGGACGTGGTGCTGAGTTCGCTGGATATGGCGACGGCGGAGCGCAACTTATCCAAGAACCTGGAAACCCGCCCCCCGCGGGTCATTTACGCCGACAGACCATCGATCCTGGTGACCATCGACGGCGAACCTTATATACAACAGAATCGGGAGTTTCGGATGGATGCGGTCGTGAATTCACCATTTATCATCCTGAAACATCAAAACACCTGGTATTTGTATGGTGGAAGGCACTGGTACACGGCGATCGCGCCAACCGGTCCTTATTCCTACGTGCCGGCGATCCCGCGGGATATGGCCGGTGTTCAGGCAGCAATGGACCTTGCCGACAGCGCGTTGGGGGCGCACAGCGATACCGCCCGCGAAGGTGCGGATATCGTCGCCGGGATCATCGTTACGACCGTCCCGGCGGAACTCATACAGACGACGGGCGAACCCGGGTTTGCGCCGATTGGCGGCACCGGTCTGTTGTATGTGACCAATTCGGCCAATGACATCTTTTTGGACACCGGCAGTCAGTCTTACTTTGTGCTCCTGTCGGGCCGCTGGTACCGGGCGCCGGCGCTCCAGGGCATCTGGGATTATGTGCCCGCCGATTCCCTGCCATCGGATTTTGCACGCATCCCGGAAGGCTCTCCAAAGGACAATGTGCTGGCCAGTGTAGCCGGCACCCCGGCAGCCCGTGAGGCCATCGTGGACGCCCAGATACCGCAGACGGCGGAAATAGACCGGAAGACCGCCACAGTCCAGGTCGTCTATGACGGGGACCCACGTTTTGCCGCGATCAGGGGCACCGGGATGCAATATGCGGTCAACACAGGGTCCACAGTGATCTTGTACAGGAACCGGTATTTTTGCGCGGAGAACGGCGCGTGGTATATGGCCGTCGGGCCCCATGGCCCATGGACGCTGGCTGACACACGGCCCGAAGAAGTCGAGCTGATACCGCCCGATTGCCCGGTCTATGCCTGTAAATACCTGTACATCCTGGAAGTGACACCCGGGTATATCTGCATGGGATATACGCCCGGTTACCTGGGCAATTTCATCTACGGGCCCACCGTCGTCTATGGCACGGGTTATTATTATGCGCCCTGGCGAGGCAGCGGATTTTATCCCCGTTCGTGGACCTGGGGCTTCAACATGTGGTACGATCCCTGGATTGGGTGGACCCTTGGCTATGACTTCGGACCGGACTGGTTCAACTTTGGGATCGACTGGGGTTGGCCGTTCTGGCCAGGCGGGTGGTGGGGACCTGTTATCTACCGGCCTCCCTATGTCTGGCATCATTTCCGGGGGCACGGGCTTTACGAGCGCGACGTACATCGGGTGGTCAATGTGGACATTCATAACAACTTGTACGGGGTCCGGCGCGATCTGTCGCTGAGACCCGCAAACGACCGGATCTATGCCGACCGTCAGGGGAACATCTATCGGAAAGCAAATGATGGTGGGTGGCAACAACGCGACGGAGATCGCTGGAAACCCCTGGACGGCCATGCGTCCCGGACCATCGACCAGTTGAACAGGCGGGAGCAGCAACGGTCCAGAGGAGTCATGCGAATCCAGAATTTTCGCCAGTTGCGCGGCGGAATTCCAGGCGGAGGAATGAGTCGCAGGCCGGCGGGAAAGACAGGAAAGTGATGGGATGGACCGCCTACATCGCGCCGGTTGGCTCGCTCAAAGCAATATGTACCGACCGCGACGGTAACGTTACAGTGAAGGTGCTGCCGACGTCCGGGGTGCTTTCGACCGCGATAGAGCCGCCCATGAGGTCAAGGTATTTCTTTACGATGCTCAGGCCAAGCCCGGTGCCGGAAATACCGACGGTGTTCCTGGCGCGGAAAAACTGCTCAAACAAGTGCTGCTGCTCATCCGCCGGTATCCCAATACCTTGATCGGTCACCCGGATGCGGGTGGTGGTATCCTCAAACTCGAGATCCAGCTGGACCAGGCTCCGTTCCGGGGAATACTTAGCTGCATTGCTCAACAGATTGTTCAATATGTTTCGCAACAAATGCCCGTCCACTAAGATGGGCCGAGATTCCCCCAGCATTACCAATTCGAATTTATGGCCGGTTGTTGTCGCCGATTCCATATCTTGTACCACCTCCTCGCAAAGTTCCGGCAGGTCAGTCAGGCCGGGATCGTTTCGGACAATGCCCTTGTCCAGCCTTTCCAGAGACAAAAAGTCATTTAGCAGGTTTTTAAGATTGCCGACATTTGTCTTGATGCGCTTGATATGCCGGGCGCGCTGGTCTGCCATACCCGGGTCAGTGTATCGCTCGAGAAGGTTGGTGGAAGACAGGATGACGCTTAAAGGCGTCTTGAATTCATGGCTGGCCAACGCGACGAAGCCCGATTTCATGTCGCTCAGCGTTCGCTCGCGGGAAAGCGCGGCGTTTGACTCCTGTTCCCGTCCGACCTGGGTGTCGACATCCTGGGTGATCTTGATGAAGCCGGTTGTTTGACCGGTATGGTCCCGATGGACCGTGAATACCACATGAGCGTGGAAGAGGGATCCATCTTTGCGGCGCCTCAAGCCAGTGCATTCATATCGCCCGGTCATCTCCGCCCGTTGCAGGCTCGAGGCGGGTTCGCCTCTCAATTTTTCTTCTTCCGTGTAAAAGATGGAGAAATGTTTTCCCACGGTATCGGAGTGCGAATAGCCGCTGATCTGTTCCACCCCGCAGTTCCATGTTTCGATCATGCCGGTCGGGCTAAGGCGGATGATGCCATAGTCTTTTATCTGGCTCACGGCCTGGTCGAATCGTTCCTCGGATTGTTTCAGGACCCGCTCGGTCCTTTTGCGGCGACGGAAGTTGTACAGCACCAGGGTGGTGCTGGCGCCCATCAGGCCGAGCACCAGGATAAGCAGGGTGAGGATAGCATTCCGCAAATGGGTGTGGCTTTCTTCGTTCGCGGCCTGCCGCTGCGCCAGCAGGTGATTTTCTTCATCCTCCATGGAAAGCAGAATATTCCTTGCGTGTTGAATACGGGACGTCCCGCCCGTTCCGCCCGCTGTTGCAGCAGGCGGAGTTTGTAAAATGCGCAGAAGACTATCGATCCTGATTTGTTGTGCCGGATTGTCGGCCGTCAGCCTGCGAAGCGTCAGCAGGTGGCTTTCGAGCGTCTCCATCGTGGTCGTCCCCAGTTCCACCCGATGTAAGGCGGTTAAAGCACCGTATCCTTCCTGCATCACCGTGATCGTATGCTTCACCCAACCGGACGAATCATTGAAAAGCCGGTTGTATTGTGACACAACAACAGTCAACCCCAGAACGGCGCAGAGCATGAAAGCTGATAACGCGATATATATGTGTCTGATTACTCGCATTTCAAAAGCCGGGTCTTACATCGGGCTAACGATTCACGGTCGGGCCGGCAGATAGGTCCAAAGTAAATGCTGTCATCGCAGGGAGGGCCGGAGGCCAGTGATAGGCGTCGAAATAGAATCTAAAGGTAGTGCACTTTTGACCGAAACTCAAAGATTTTGTTGGTATCGCTACAAGCTTATACTTATACTACTACCCGATTACCGATGTGCATGGTTTGCGCGATGATTAGGTTGGTTATCGATCGGCGCTCCCGGTGACGTCCGCAATTGGCGGAGATAATGGAGCGCTTCCTCGTCACTAACCTGTTGAAAGTCCTCGTAGTAATCGCCGACGCCGGCAAAGTCATCTACCACCAGCGGACAGATTAATTCGTCGGCTGCCGCACGCAATTTCCTTGCGGCCGGGGTCGAAGCCACCGGAATGGCGACGACGATCCTGCCCGGCTCCTCCCTTCGAAGGATCTGTATAGCGCTTAAGAGCGTGTTCCCCGTGGCGGCGCCGTCGTCGACGACGATGACGATACGGTCCTTTAATGGCAACGGCCGGGAGCCGCCCATGAATTTCCGCCGCATTTCCGCCAGTCTTTTTCGAAGCGCTTCGGTTTCCGCCTTGATGTAGCCCGGAGAAACGCCTTTATGGGGCAAAATATAGCTGTCGGCGAGGCCGACGGCGCCGATGGCGTATTCCCGGTTTTGCGGATGGCCGATTTTCTTTGTCATCAGCAGGTCGAGTGGTAAGCCGGTCTTTCCCGCGATGACCGCGCCGATGGGAATACCGCCCCTGGGGACCGCCAGGATGACACCAGGCATCAATGCAAATCTTTGGAGCTGCCGTGCCAGCGTCCCGGCCGCTTCTATCCTGTTTTTGAACATACACGTACTATTTAAGGTTTTATAAAATATGCGTCCTGAATCCGGAATTGTGGGGCTGGCCACTTAGCCACCGGCCGAGCATCGGCAAGGTGAGGATCACCTGCTGGATCACGGACTCCGACATGTGTCTCTGCTCGAGTTGGATCCGGGCGCGGGTCTTCATCTGTTCGAGGGTCATGCCGGGTTCGATGAATGCCCCCTCTGCATAGCAATACTTGCAGTATTTCGTGCTCCCGGATCCGTCCCGTTCCGTACCTAAGATGTCCTCGCGATCCAACGGCACCCCGCAGCTTTGGCAAAAATTATATGCTTCCATACTATTCGATTTCTATAAAAGGTACGATCTAACGCCGCCGTGGTAAATGACACCCCTCAATCAAGTCGCTGATCTTGCTTACCAGAGCCTTATAGCCAGGACGATCACCCAAAAAAGGAACACCGCGATATCGATCCGCTCCCAGATGCCGATGAATGGCGTGGGCCGATCGGCTGCGATTCCTGGAGCTGCAAGAAAGGTGAGGGTGCCAAACACCAGCAGGGCAACTGCGGTCGCGAACGAATACCAGCGAAATGCGCGGCCAAGTGCCAGCCCGGCAAGGCCCAGTGCAAGCAGGCAGATCAATTCGGTTATTGCACCCAGGAGGAGATGGAACGTGTCGGAAACAGTAGCGCCGCCTGCTGCCAGGACAGCACGAAGATGCATGGGGGCAAGCGGCCATAGCATACTCAAAAGGCCGTACGCGAACAAAAGATCACCGGCGGCATGAAGCCGTCGGTTTGCCGGCGCCGATCCGACTACACCGGCTGAAAATGCAATCATGAGCAGTGAATACGGAGCGCATAACGCATTCCAAAGTGCGCGGGTGGGCGCGCCGATCGCCGAAAGTTCGCTGATCGTTTGGGAAGCGGGGTGATAGCCGTTCCATTGGTTGGCGACGGCCAGATTGGTGACCACGTACAAGACCGAGGCCAGCATACCGCAACCCAACAACGTCCTTCGCGTCACCACGGCCCGGACCGGCTCCATCCCTGCCAGGGCAAGCACGCCCAGCAGAACCAGGAAGACCCAGAACAATTGCCCCCTGTCGACTTCTCCCAGGATAGCCGTTCCTGTCCAAAGCGCGGCGGCCAGGAGCCCAACCGCCGCCGCAGCGGCGATCCTGTGATAGCGGAAACGCCCCAGCACGGCGAGGAACGCTCCCAAGCTGACCGCCCCGATAAAAATCAATGTGGCTCCGGGGATAATGACCGCCTGTAACGCGGTTTGGCCAATGCCCAGAAAGAATTTTGGCCGGTGCCGGCCCGCCGCCAGGACAAGCAGCCACCCGCTGAGCAGGGCCGCTGCGCATTGAACGGCCAACACGCATAACAGCAGTGCCCGCAGCCAGGGCCGGCGGCCCGAGAAGGAAACCGTCGGCATGTTATTTCAAATTTTTCAGGTGAATGCCAAGGAAGATATAGAATAGACCGATCGACATCAGTGCGAGCGATGTCCATACCAGGAGGGTGAAGGCGCCGAAGGAAGGGTTATAGAGGATCAGGAAGGAGAAGACAAGCCCGGCGACCCCAAGCAAGCCCATCCAGGCTTTTTCCGGCCATAGTGCGGGCAGATCGAAACAACGGCCGACTATCGCGATGCTTCGGAACATGAGCCAAAAGCCGACAATCAGGGAAAGCGAGGCCGCGGCCAGCGCGGAGTTGAGCAACAGCAGGCCGCCCACCGCCAGTTCCAGCAATCCGCCGCCAAGATGCCAACCCCATCCCGGAATCAGGCGGTAATTGCTGATGGCAAAGCTGATCTCGAGTATACCGTTCAACAGAATGGCCAGCTCGAAAAAAAAGGTGAGTGCAGTGTAACTTGCTATGGGAAAGGCCACCAATAGCAAGCCGAACATGCATAGTGCAAGTCCCAGGAAAATAAAGATCCACCAGTAGCGTACGACCTGGCGAATTTCGGTGATCATACTCATAACATACCTCCGGATAAATGTTGTAACCAGCCTAAAGCTAGATCGCGGCCGGACGAAATTTGCTGACCTGGATCAGCGGCAGGAATGATTAGCGTCCTTGTCCCGCCGTCAGGCGAAGGCATACCTTACGTGGAAAAGGTTTATGCCCCGTTATTTTACGAAACCAGCACCGTTCAATCAAACAGAGGCGATCAGCGCGATCAAGCAATGGGCTTACCCCCTCCAAAGCAAGGCGGGTCTCCAGCCTTTGATGGACCGGATCGGGGATGCCAGGATCGTCATGCTGGGCGAGGGAAGTCATGGAACGCATGAATACTATATGTGGCGCGCGCATATTACGAAAAGGCTGGTCGAGGAAAAAGGCTTCAATTTCATTGGCGTGGAGGGGGACTGGCCGGACTGTTACCGGTTCAACCGGTTTGTAAAGGGGTACGATAAGGATGACAAAGGTGCATTCAAGGTCCTTCATGCCTTCGATCGATGGCCGACATGGATGTGGGCTAACTGGGAAATGGTTGCGATGGGTGAGTGGTTGCGGCTGCACAACTCCGGGCTGGCGGCAAACAGGAAGGTCGGCTTTTACGGGCTGGATGTCTACAGTCTTTGGGAAAGCATGGAGAGTATCATGAAATACCTGGAAGGTACAGATCCCATGGCCCTGAAAGTGGCGCAGGAAGCTTTCCGCTGTTTTGAGCCTTACCGGGGCGAGGAAGGTATTTCCTATGGACGGGCCGCGGCGTTGGTTCCCGATTTATGCCAGACGCCAGTGGTAGAGTTGCTGAAGGAAATTCAAAGGAAATTGCCGACATATGATTCCGACGAGGAGAATGTCTTCAGTACCGAACAAAATGCGGTGATCGCCGTCGATGCCGAGCGGTACTACAGGGCCATGATTGCCGGAGGGCCGCATAGCTGGAACGTCCGGGACAGGCACATGGCAGATACCCTTGACAGGCTGCTGACATTCCATGGCAGCAAGTCTAAAGCGATTGTCTGGGCGCACAATACGCATGTGGGCGATGCGCGGGCGACGGATATGGCCAGCGAAGGAATGTACAATATCGGAGAGCTCGCCAGGATCGATCATGAGGAAAAAGGCGTTGTGCTGGTTGGTTTTGGCTCATACCGGGGATCGGTAATGGCGGGTGGAAGCTGGGGCGCGCCGATGCGGAAGATAGAAATGCCGGATGGGGTGGTGAACAGTTGGGAATGGTTGTTGCATCAGGCGGGCGGCGAAAACAAGCTCTTGTTAATGGGCGATCTGTCGACGAACGATATGCTGATGGAGCATCATATCGGCCACCGCGCTATCGGCGTCGTCTATAACCCCGCCTATGAAAAATACGGCAATTACGTACCCAGCCTGTTGCCGTTGCGGTATGACGCATTTGTATACCTGGAAGATACGAAGGCGCTGCACCCGCTGCATCTCGAACCCGGCGGGCATCAGGTTCCCGACACGTGGCCCTTCGGCGTCTGATGCCGCTCTTTTATCCATGCGCCATGAAAATAGGATAGCCCGGATGGCGGATCGCTTCGGCGGCAAAACTTTCCGAAAGCAGTTGCGACCAATCGGACCTGCCATAAGAGCCTGCTATCAGCCAGGGGTGGGCCCTTCCCGCCATCCAGGAAGCGAAGAATTCCTTTTTGTCCATGGCCAATTCGAGCAATTCGATCTCCCTGAAGTGGCCGGTCAGCCATTCCTTCAGGAATGCCGCGTCCGGGATAGGCTCTCCTTTGTTCCGGCTAAGATGGACAATGGTGACCCGCCGGCTGCAAAGCTCGGGAAACAGGTAGACGAATTGGCGGATCGCCCGAAGGGACGCATCCGAGCCGTCGTACGCGAATACCAGCTCGTCGGGCAATACCGGCTCGTCCGGCAACAGCAACACAGTCGATCCGGAATGATGGAGGATCTCGTGCATGTATGCGTTGGGCTGATCGGCGCTGATGTTTTCGAAGAAATGGCGGCTGCTGATCAAAAGAAGATCGGCAAACCTGCTTTCTTTCCTGATCTCCTGCAAGGCAAAATCGAATTGATCCCGGCGGATGATACAAGGTATCCGGTGCTCGCTGCAAAAGGCCTCGATCCGATGGTTGTTGCGGTCGATGGCCGCGATCTCATCGCTGCTCAGTTCGGCAAGATGCTCCGCTGTAACAAATCCGCCCGGCACCGTCCAAAGCGAAGCATAATCGAGATCCGGGACGACCGCCGCGGTCAGCATGACCGGTGAAAGTTGGTTCAATCCTGCCGCAATTGCCAAGCATTCACCCGGATAGTGAGCGGCTTCGATCGGCATCACGATCTTTTTCATGACCTCGATTTTTCGGTTGTTTTTCGGGAGGTCAGCCCGGTAAGCAATTTCTTGCCGATCCAGGTCGTTCCTGCCCGGAAAGCCTCGGTGGCAAGACTGGCCGGCTCCAGCGTCCTGCGGATCAACAACCAGTCGCTTTGGATGGCCCGCTCGAGCTCGGCGCGGTGTTCGCGGAGCCTCCGCTCTTCTTTCCGGAGCTGGGTCAGGCGTTTAATCTTCCTCATTTTCTTCGTTTTTGAACAGTTGATGGATCAGGGAATTCATGATGGGCACCCGGATCATTCTTTCCCTTGCCGCCCAGATCAACAGGCCGAGCAGGAAATAAAAGGCGGCTACCGCCAGCAATCCCAGCCAAAGCTGCCCCCACTCCCTGCCCAACCGGTATGCCGCGGCAGCGCTTGCGAAAAGGAGGCTGATCAGGAATATGGTCCCCACGACTGCACCGGCGATGATCCGCGCGGCCACGCCGCTGGTAGTCCTGGCGACCGCCAGCTTTGCTTCGTCGACCCGGGTGTTGACATAATCCCGGGTGTGGTCGATCAGGTTTTCGAATTTGATGAACTCTTCCATGGTTTATTGTTGAGTGATTTACAATATATGTTCGGTTGTTTTGGGTTCGCCGACCGGCATATTGGCCTCTTCGGCGCGCAAAATGTTCTCTATTCCTTTTAGGAGCGCGTCCGCATTGAATGAAATGCTATCGATGCCCAAATCCACCAGGAACCGGGCATAGTCGGGGTAGTCGCTGGGCGCCTGCCCGCAAAGGCCGATTTTCGCCCCTGCAGCTTTCGCAGCGGTGATCATGTTGCCGATCATTTTCCTGGCGGCAGCATCCTGCTCGCTGAACAATCCCGCAACGATCGAAGAATCCCGGTCGATCCCAAGCGTGAGTTGCGTCAGGTCGTTGCTGCCGATCGAAAAGCCGTCAAAAATTGCCGCGAATTCGTCAGCCAACAGGACATTGCTCGGAATTTCGGCCATGACATAAATCTCGAGGCCATTTTGGTGTTGACCCAACCCGTATTCGCGCATGACAGCAATCACCTGCCTGCCTTCTTCAACCGTGCGGCAGAAGGGGATCATCACCTTGACGTTGCTGAGTCCCATTTCGTCGCGGACGACGCGGATCGCTTCACATTCCAGCCGGAATCCTTCCTTGTATAGGGGATGGTGGTACCGGGATGCGCCGCGGAAACCCAGCATCGGGTTCTCTTCGAGCGGCTCGAATTGGCGACCGCCCGGGAGCTTCGCGTATTCATTGGTCTTAAAGTCGCTGGTGCGCAAGATCACTGGACGGGGATAGAATGCCGCCGCAATCGTGGCAATCCCCGATGCAAGCTGATCGACAAAGTATTTTTTCTTGTCCGTATAGTGGCGGGTCAGCCGGCCGATCTGGTTGCGGGCGTCGCCGTCATCCAGCTCGTCATACCTGACGAGTGCCATCGGATGCACCCGGACCGCATGGGTAACGATGAATTCCATGCGCATCAGGCCAACGCCGGCGGCTGGATAAAATGACAATTCGAATGCTTTGTCCGGGTCGCCGAGGATGAGCATGGGTTCCACGCGGCGCGGCTTCCTGATGTTACCGAGGTTGATTTGCCGCTCTTTCCATTCTGCTTTCCCCCGGTACACAAAACCCGTTTTTCCTTCGCAACAGCTGACGGTGATCAGTTCACCGTCGCGGATCTTCCCCGTGGCGTCCCCCGCGCCCACGATGGCGGGCACGCCCTGTTCGCGGGCAACGATCGAGGCGTGACTGGTCCTGCCGCCCTTATTGGTGACGATGGCCCCGGCTTTTTTCAATACCGGGTCCCAGTCCGGGCTGGTGATGTCCGTAATGATGATGTCCCCGGGTTTAACCTGGGATTCCTGCTCAGGCGATGACAGGATGCGGGCGGCTCCGCTGACGATCTGTTCGCCCACCGCTTCTCCCGTCGCCAGACAGTCGCCCTTCTCCGTCAGCGTAAATTCCTTTATCGAAAGCGGGTCCCGGCGGGAGTGCACGGTCTCGGGCCGGGCCTGTACAATGAAAATGTCGCCGGACTCGCCGTCCTTGGCCCACTCCAGGTCCATCGGCCGGCCATAGTGCGCTTCAATGGTCATGGCCCAATTGGCCAGAGCCGTGATTTCCTCGTCGGTCAACACGAATTGGTCGCGTTTGCCGTCCGGCGTATCCAGGTTGACCGTTCCGCCGGACGCGACATTGTCTCCGGCATACACAAGGGTTCGGGCCTTTTCACCGCGGGTCTTTTGGAGGATGGCCCGCTTGCCTGCCCGGAGCGCTGGTTTGAATACCAGGTACTCGTCAGGGGTCGATATGCCCTGCACGATATTTTCGCCGAGGCCCCAGACGCCTGCCAGGTGAATGACATTTCTGAAGCCGGATTCGGGCTCGAGGGTAAAACCCACCCCCGAACAGGCCTTATCCGACCGAACCATTTTCTGGATGCCGACAGACAGGGATACGGCCGAATCGACAAACCCATTGTCCTGCCGGTATTTGATCGCACGGTCGGTATACAGCGATGCGTAGCAATTTTTTACCGCGGCCAGCAAGGCCGCCGGACCGCGGACATTCAGGTACGATTCATGTTGCCCTGCGAAGCTGGCACCCGGCAGGTCCTCGGCGGTAGCGCTGCTTCTGACCGCGACTGCGATGGGATCGCCTCCGCCGAGATCGCGATACGCGGCGAGGATCTCTGCTTCCAGGTCGGCTGGCAGAGAGGCGGCAGACAGTAGCGTCCGTGCCGCCTTGCCGGTCTCGGGAAGGTTGCTGAAACTTTCCCGGTCGAGGGCCTTCAGTATCGCATCCAGTCGACCGGCGCATTGGTTGTATTGCACGAAATATCGGTAGGCCGCTGCCGTGGTCGCGAACCCGGCGGGGACCCTGATCCCGGCGGAAGCCAGTTGGGAGCAAAGCTCGCCGAGCGACGCATTCTTACCGCCGACAACCGGCACATCCGTCAGCCTGATCTCTTCTAATTTTTTAATGAAGCTTGCCATTGCAAAAAAATTGATATACTTATCAGGGATGTGCAATAAAAATGGGCAGGTTCAGCGTCCGCACGATCAGCCTTGCATGACTGGGCCGGAAGAACCGGGACAGCAAGCCGCGGCCATAAGCGCCCATGACCACGAATGCATTCTTCCGTTCGAGCAGGTAGCCAAACAATTGATCCGTGGAATTCCCCTGCAACAGGTGAAATTCGACATCCTGGTAATGTTCCCGCAGCCATTCCTTTATCTTGTAAGACTCTTCCATCGAATTGTCATCTCCTTCGCGGACACTTACGACGCTTACTTTTTTTTCGCGGTATTCGGGGAAGAGGTAAGTGAATTGCTTGATGGCCCATACGGCAGCAGCCGTCCCGTTATACGCGAAAATGATCTCATCGATGCGGTCATAACTGGCAGGACTGAGCACGACCGGACACTCGGCGTCCGCCAGCATATCGGTCACGAACGGTGCAGGGGGGGGCGCCGGTCTTTCCCGGAATGAAATCTCAGGATCGGCGACGATCAGGTCGGCAAACCGGCTCTCCTCCAGCATTTCTGCCAATGGGATTCCGCGGTCGCGGTGGACCCGACTAACGACTTCCCTGCAAACACAGGCCTCCCGGAAAATGCGGATATTTTCCTCCGCCGCGGATTCCGTCTTTGCTTCGACCGCATCAGGGAGGGTATGGCCGCTGACCGGAACCCCGTAGGCGGCGCTGGCGGCCCATTCCGGATGGTCGGCGAGCACATCCTCCAAAAAGACGCCGGTCAATTTAGATTTCGTGAGTCGCGCCAGGTAACAGGCAAACTCGACCGAGCTCATGTTCAGATGGCGGGCGTCCTGCGTTAGCAATATCTTGTGCATGGGATTTTTTTTATAAAGTAACTGCAAGCCGGTATCCGGCGGGATGAGGAGGGTCACCGGAATACCTGATTGTGCTCATTGTGGCCGGCTGTGCCAAAAAATATCTTTAGGCCATAAAACACACCGGCCATGATCATCGACACCAGGGCACCGGCGCGCGCCCAAAAGCATATGGAGACGGGGCAACTCCGGGCGGCTATTGTGATGCCATATAATCCAAAAATGAATCCCGGCAGAGAATGCGAGTCCCGGCAGAAAACCATGTTGGCGAGACTGGAGCGGGAACTGATGGCACGGCATCCCGCTGAATCCGCTTTGCCTTTTATACATGAGATACAGCAGGCATTCCGCAGCCTGAACAGCGCCACGCACAAATCCAGCGTCGTTGTCTTCGCCAAAGCGGGAGCCGTGAATGTGCTGTACATGGACCTCCCGGTGAAGGAGACGGTGGTGGTTGACCGGCCATTTGCGGTGAAAGATATCCTGAACTACCGGGTGGAGGGAAACGAACACCTCGTCCTTCTTCTGAATAACAGGAGCAGCCGCATTTTTCTTGGGTCCGGCGGAGCGTATCGGATCATCAAGTCGAATACCCCCCAAAATGTTTATGCATATCTGAATGAAGTGCCGGAGAGGGCGGCCAATTTCCCGGACCCGTCGGGTCGCAGGGAGGTCATGCTGGACAAATTCCTGCATCATATGGACGAGGGATTGGGCAGCATTCTCAGCGCCTGGCCGCGCCCTGTTTTTGTTGTCGGCGATCCGCGGGTCACGGGGCATTTTGCTAAACTGACCAGACACGAAAAGAATATTCTGGCTTATATTCGCAGGGACCCGCGGGAGGATGGCAACGAGGAATGGCAAAAGGCACTCGGACCTTATCTGGCGGGTTGGGAAAAGCTCCGGCAGCAATACGCTTTGCAACTTGTTCAGAAGGCGGTCGACGCCGGCCGCCTTGCCACCGGGATTGCGGAAGTCAGCCGCCAGGCCCGTTACCACAACAGCCGGCTACTCGTGTTGGAAAAGGGCTTTACCGGCCAGGAGGGGACTACGGATGAGGACTTTTATATCACGGATCCCGTTGATAAGGTCATCTGGCAGGTGCTGGCTAACGGAGGAAATGTGGAGTGGGTCGGTAAGGACGATTTGCGCGATATGAACCATATCGCACTCGTTCAATTATATTAAATTCGCCTATATTTGGGTGAAAGGGTAATTAATTCCCGTCATGTTCAAGGAACGATCTTCACACGTCATGTTGTTCTGTGTCATCGTGGCGGCCTGTTCGGCTGTGCTTCAGTATCTCAATCCGGAGGTTAGCTATTTTGACGGTGGGTATATTGCGGCGATCCTCCTGACAATCTTTCTCGGGAGCGACCGGTACACCTGGTTGTTTGGCGCGGTCGGGCTGGCGCTCATTATCGCGGCCGCGCTTTACCCGCAGGAAGACCTGACGCGCCGCCAGGTCATCTTTCAGCACCTCTTTTCGATCTTTATCGTCGGCATGACAACGCTGTTTGTGTTGTATGTCAAAAAGCTCTACCGATCGATCGAAGGGGAACAACAGCAGGTAGCGGCATTGTTCGAGCACGCGACGGAAGGGATCGTGCTCACCGATCAGAAAGGGAAGATCGTTCTGCTCAACCCCGCAGCGCTCCACCTGTTCGGGTATACGCGGGAAGACCTGTTGGGTCAGCCGATCGAACGTCTCATTCCGGGCCGCTTCAACCACCGGCATACGGACTACAGGAAGGGATTTTATGACAAGCCGGGCAACAGGACCATGGGGCACGGGCGTGACCTTTTTGCCCTAAAGAAAGACGGCGGGGAATTTCCCGTCGAAGTCAGCCTGAGTCATTACAGGCAAAAAGGCAGCATGTTTGTCATCGCATTCATCGTCGACATTACTTCCAGAAAGCAAAGCGAAAGAGAGCTGCTCGAAAGAAAGGCCCAACTGGAAAAGATCACGGCGGATATACGGCGGCTCAACGGGGAACTGGAGGGCAAGGTCGAAGAGCGCACGCTGATTCTTCGCGAAGCCCTGCAGGAATTGGAGAAATCGCAACAGGAGCTTCATGAGGCCCTTGACAAGGAACGGCAGTTGAATGAGATAAAGTCCCGTTTCGTGTCGATGGCCTCGCATGAGTTCCGGACGCCCCTGAGCACGGTGTTGTCGTCCGCCGCATTGCTTTCCAGGTATACAGCGGAGGACCAGCAAACCTTCCGCGATAAGCATATCCGGAAAATAAAAGATTCAGTCAAACACCTCAATGACCTGCTGGAGGACTTTCTGTCGCTCGGAAAGCTGGAGGAAGGGAAGGTCGCGGCCGAATTGGCGCCCTTTGACCTGAAGGAGTTGCTCGATGAAGTTGTCGAGGAGATGCGATCGCTGGCAAAAGACGGGCAAACCATTTACTGCGATTTTGCGGGTGACCGCAAGGTTGTCAGCGATAAAAGGCTCATGAAGAATATCGCGATCAATCTGCTCAGCAATGCGGTAAAATTTTCGCCGGATGCCGGTTCCATATGGGTCGCCGTGACACATGGACCGGAGGAGGTCGGGATGACCGTCCGGGATGAAGGTATCGGCATCTCGCCCGAAGACCAGCAGCACCTCTTCACCAGTTTTTACCGGGCCGGAAATGCCATCAATATCGAGGGGACCGGGCTCGGTTTGCATATCGTCAAGCGGTACCTGGACCTTCTTGGGGGGTCGATCGGCCTCAAAAGCGGCATTGGCCAGGGGACTAGTGTCCATATCTCCATACCCGAAGCCAGCGTCAATGGCAACTCACAGGGGTCCCTGGTGGGTGCGCCAGGACCGGGCTGATCAAGGGGATTCCCAGGTTAAGTCCCCGAAAAATCAGCAGGATCCCGACAATCGCGGTGAAAAAAGGCATCAGCTGCCTGAAGTGTTGCCGCTTAGCTATACCGGATGCCCGGCCGGCAAACTGGACGCCCAGTAACAGCGGCAGCGTACCCATCCCAAACATGCCCATAAACGCCATCGCATTGATTGCACCGTCCCTGGTCAGCGCTCCCGCAAGCGCAAGATAGACCATGCTGCAAGGCAGGAGGCCATTACCAATGCCCAGGAGCAGGAATTTCGGCAAACCGGGACTGGTCCACCAGCGATGTATCAAGCGATGCACCGCCCTATAGCAGGCGGCCAGCCAATCCGGCATCCAGCCCTGGCCGCTGAATCGCCGGACTAGCACTTGCGCGAGGATGACGGAACCAAGGGTTACAGACATCGCCTGCTGATGGCCGGCGAGGTAAATCCGGTGGCCGGCAAGGCCCAGGAGCAGCCCTCCGGCCGCATAGACCGCAATCCGGCCGGTATGGTAAAAGGCGATGGCGGCCCAGCGTATTTCCGGCGGCAGTGCGCGAAGCGGCATGGCCAGAACCAATGGCCCGCACATGGCTGCGCAATGCATCGAGCTGACTATGCCAAGTGAAAGGGCTGCAAAAAGGGGAGGCCAGGTGTCCATCTATTGATAGTTCAGCGCTTGTTCCGAAAAATAGTTGGCGCCGCCTGTTTCCCAACCGATCTTGACGTTGTACATGCCTTTTCGTACGGTCCCGGCGCCAATCTGTTGCGAACCGGCGACATCGGGCTCGAGCGGCAGTATTCTGTCCCGGGAAGGATCGGCCGGGCAGAAAAAGACTATTTTCCCCTTCAGTTGGCGGCGGCGCATTTCCGCGGGCATCCTGAGCACCAGTCCGGCCGGGGCTATTGTTATGGTCACCGGAGCCGACAGGGCATTCGCCCGTTCCGTTCCATCGATGACCCGCTGGTAGGCCAGTTCGTCCTTATAATATTCGTCGGACACCAGTTCTACCGGAAGCTTCATACAACGGTAGACCATATAGGAGATCATGCCCGCAAACACGATGAAGACCAGCAAGATTCTATTTCCCCAATTCATGATTCATATTTTACAGTTAATTGCCGTCGGCCGGCAGGGGGCCGAGAAAAGTTGTCGCGATATCGTCGATCTTGTTTTGCCCTTCATACAATCCGAGCCTGATCCGGGTCTTCCGTTCCTGTAGGTTTTTTCGGGGCAGGATGACAAAAAAATTGCCCGCGCCTTCATCTTCCCGGCGAATGACGATGCGGCCGCCGATCAATTCTATGCTTCCATCCCTGTCTTCCAAGCGCAACTGTAAGGGAACCTCTCGGATAGTCTTGTTGGCCACTTTGATCGTATACAGGTTGCTGATGCTATCGGCGTTTCTCTCCTGGAACAGCATGCCCGGTGTGCGCATGACCGTAGCATCGACCTCTTTGCGGCTCAGCAGCAGGAGACTCACCAGGACGATGAGTACGGTCAGCAGGCCTGTATAGAGCTTCATGCGAAGGGTATAGCGTAACGGCTCGTGACTCGAAATGCCGTTTTCAGAGGCGTACCGGATCAGGTCCGGCGCTCTGCCGGTCTTTTTCATCATAAAATTGCAGGCATCGATGCATGCGGTGCAGCCGATGCATTCCATTTGCGTCCCGTTCCTGATATCGATGCCGGTGGGGCAGACGTTTATGCACTGGCCGCAGTCGATGCAGTCACCGATGTCCTGCGGCTTATTCCTGGTGAATTTGGCCCTGGGTTCGCCTCTCCGGTGGTCGTAGGCGACGATGATCGAATTCCGGTCCAGCAGGACGCTCTGCAGCCGGCCATACGGGCAGATGACGGTGCAGGCCTGCTCGCGGAACCAGGCATATACCGCGTAAAAGACGCCCGAAAAGATCAGCAGCGATGCCAGGCCCGCGAGGTGTTGCCGCGCCGGCCCGGAGATGATGGCCCAAAGCGACCGGATACTGATAATATAGGCGAGGAAGAAATTGGCGATAAAGAAAGAAATAGCAAAAAATACCAGGTGTTTCGCTGCGGTCCGTGCCCGTCCTGCAGCCGTCCGATGCCCCTGGCGTCTTTGTCGCTGGATGGCGGCATCCCCTTCGATCAGGTATTCGATCTTGCGGAAGACCATTTCCATAAAGATGGTTTGAGGGCAGACCCAACCGCAGAAGAGTCGGCCGAAGGCCGCCGTGAAAAGGATAACGAATACGATAAAAGTGACCATGACCAGCCCGAAAATGAAAAAGTCCTGAGGCCAGAAGATCTTGCCAAAAATGATGAATCGGGCTTCCGGAATATTGAATTGCACAAAAGGCCGGCCGTGCACATAGATAAACGGCAGGCCAAGGAACAAGGCAAAGAAGACAAAACTGACGAGTGTTCGGGCCCTGTACCATTTGCCGCGAGGTTTTTGGGCAAATATCCATTTGCGCCGCCCCTTGCTGTCGACGGTGGCGAGGTGGTCCCTGAAAGATTCGGGGCCTGGGTTCTCTTGGGTGGTCTGCCGGTTCATCGTATCAGTTGATCGGCGTCCCCTGCGGCGCCTTGGCATTTGGCGGGTTGCTGCCCGCAAGCGATTTGACATAGCTGGCCAGTTGCGCGATCTGGCGCGGCGAGTAGTCGTCCTTCCAGCTCTTCATGCCTTTCTCCGGCCAACCGTATTTGATCGTCCGGAACACCTCATTGATCGTTCCGCCGTGGAGCCAGTATTTGTCGGTCAGATTGGGGCCCACGCCGCCTTCCCCGTTCTTTCCGTGGCAGGCAAAACAGACGCCCTGAAATATGGCCTTGCCTGCATCCAGGTCCGTCTGGCCGGTCAGCAGTGTCACCGTACTTTCATCGACGCTGTTGGCTGCCTTCTTCAGGAATTCCGCCTTCCTCTCCTCCGCATCCCTTACCGCAATGCGATATTCTTCCGCCGGTAGGGGTGCTGAATGGACGACGTGATAACGCCACAGATAGACTCCGGCAAAGAGAATGGTGCCGTAAAAGCCGTACAGCCACCAGGGGGGCAGCCGGTTGTCTAGTTCCCGGATCCCGTCGTAATCGTGTCCGAGGTCCAGGTCAGCCTCCTCCCCGATGGGGCGAAATCGGTTAGCCTTTGTCCACCATTTCGAAAAGGACCACTTCCGGACGGTTGTTCCCTGCTGCCGCGCGAGCCGGCTGAGATTGAAAAGCAGGTAAAGGACGATGATCCCTTCAAGAGCGATCACCCCGCTGATCAGGTAGAATGCCGTGTCCGGGACGCCGTTGACGACCTGTGATGTAACCGTTGCGGCTCCTGCGGGGATCCAGGCCGTCTTTGCCTGGGGCGAGGGGACTGCCGTCTGGCCCGGAACGGCCGGCTTACCCGTGACTGCCGGCTGGCCCGGGATCGAAGTCTGGCTCTCCCCGGATGCTTGCTGCAAGGTCTCTTGTTCCTTTTGCGCGTCGCGAACCCGGCGGGCGACCCGGAGCAGGGAACCCGCAAGGGAAATGATAACGATCAGCAGTCCGCCTGCGACCGCTATCAGGGCGCCAATCGTGTCGTTGAAAAAGGATGTAGATTTCATAGCAAATTATTGAGGAAGATTATCGTCGTCGAGCGGCATTTGGCGTATCTCCTCGATCACGCATTTGTCCGCTCTTACCGCATACCACAGCATGACGCCGAAGATCGTGGCGAAGAGCAACAGGGAGGTTAGTCCGTACATGCTGACGCCGCTGACTCTTTCGATATAGTGAATGAATTTCATGTTGCTTCAATTGCCCAGTACGGCCCGCCCATCCTGCGCCCCGGCGGTTTGTTCGCGGGGCGCCGCCTTGATATCCTTCCCGATCCGTTGGAGATAGGCGATCAATGCGACGATCTCCTTGTTCTGGCCCGTGCTGATCTTGTCGCCCTTCAGCGAGGCCTTGATGGCCCGCTCCTGCTCTACGAGGTCTTTGTTGGCCTGCCCGGCATATCCGTCCGGGTAGGGGACGCCAAGCGCCTGCATCGCCCTGATCTTTTTATAGGTAACCGCCGTGTCGAGCTCGTGATCGAACAGCCAGACATAGCTGGGCATAATCGAGCCCGGGGACATGGAGGTCGGATCGAGCATATGGTTGTAGTGCCAGCTGTCAGGGTATTTCCCGCCGATGCGCGCAAGGTCCGGGCCGGTCCGTTTCGAGCCCCACTGGAAAGGGTGATCGTAGACGAATTCTCCGGCTTTGGAATATTCGCCGTAACGAGCCACTTCGTCGCGGAAGGGTCGCACCATTTGAGAGTGGCACAGATAACAGCCTTCACGTACATAGATATCCCTTCCCTGCAATTCGAGGGGTGTATACGGCTTTACACTGCTGATGGTGGGAATATTGGATTTGACGAGGAAGGTAGGGATCAGTTCGATCAGGCCGCCCAGGGCCACGACGATCAGACTGAATACCAGCATCTGCATGGGCCGGCGTTCGATCCAGCGATGCCAGTACTGCCGGGATGCCGGCGCGGGCGCAGCGACGAGGGCGGGCGCTTCAGCCGCTTCGTTGGCGATAAAATTTCCTTTGGCGATCGTCTTGCGAAGGTTGTACACCATGATCAACGCACCGGTCAAGTAAAGCGCGCCGCCAATGCTCCTCGCGATATACATCGGCAGGATATGCGTCACGGTTTCGAGGAATTGGAACTTCAATTGCCCTTCGTCCGAAAAGCTCTTCCACATCATGCTCTGGGTAAATCCCGCCCAATAGAGCGGAACGGCGTACAGTACGATACCGATCGTCCCGATCCAGAAATGCGTGCCCGCCAGTTTCCTGGAGTAAAGAGGCGTATTCCACATCCTTGGGATCAGCCAATAAAGGATCCCAAACGTCAAAAAGCCGTTCCAGCCCAGCGCGCCGATATGGACATGAGCGATCGTCCAATCCGTAAAATGCGAGATGGCGTTCACGTTCTTAAGGCTCAGCATCGGCCCCTCGAAGGTGGCCATACCGTAGCAGGTAATCGCGACAACCAGGAATTTGAGCACGGGCTCCTCCCGGACCTTATCCCAGGCGCCCCGCAGCGTAAACAGGCCATTCAGCATCCCGCCCCAACTCGGAGCGATCAGCATAATGGAGAATACGACTCCGAGCGATTGCGCCCAATCGGGCAGGGCGGTGTAGAGGAGATGGTGCGGTCCCGCCCAGATATAAATAAAGATGAGTGCCCAAAAATGGATGATGGACAACCGGTAGGAATAGATCGGGCGATTGGCAGCCTTTGGCAGAAAATAATACATCAGACCCAGATAGGGCGTCGTCAGGAAAAAGGCGACGGCATTGTGGCCGTACCACCATTGCACGAGTGCATCCTGGACGCCCGCATACCAGCTGTAGCTTTTCCACATGGTAACGGGCAGTTCCACCGAGTTAACGATGTGGAGCATGGCCACGGTCACCCAGGTAGCGATGTAAAACCAGATGGCGACGTATATGTGCCGCTCCCGCCGCCTGACCAACGTTCCGAAAAGATTGATACCAAAGATGATCCAAACCACGGCGATCGCGATATCGATCGGCCATTCGAGCTCCGCGTATTCTTTTCCGCTGGTCTTTCCAGCCCAAAGCGTGATCGCACCGGTCAGGATGATGAGTTGCCAACCCCAAAAATGGATCTTGCCGAGCGTGTCGCTGAACATCCTGGCTTTGCAGAGCCTTTGCAGGGAATAATACACGCCCATAAAGATGCCGTTGCCGACAAAGGCAAAGATCACGGCATTCGTGTGAACGGGACGCATCCGCCCGAAGGTGGTCGGCGGCAGGCCCAGGTTGATAGCGGGGTAATAGAGTGCGATGGCCGCCCATAGTCCCGCGAGCATCCCGACGATGGCCCAGAACAGTACGGCATATGCGAACCACTTGACAATCCTGTTGTCGTAATAGAATTTGTCTGCCTGCATACTTATATGGTTGTTGGATTAGGGTGAACGCGATCGGGATCTTCATCGCCGGCAACAGGGCCATCCTCGAACAGGATACGGACGGGGGGTGAGAATTCGTCATCGAACTGATGGTCTTTCACACTCCAGATGAATGCGCAAAGAAACGCAAGTGCGACCAACAGGCTGGCTGGAAGAAGAATGAAAATGACGCTCATATCGGTTATAGGTGGTTCGGAGATAAAAGTAAACAAGCCGATATTGATGCGCGCTGATGACTGTCAACCGGGAGATTGATCCTGGTCACAACCGGAAGCGCCGCGCTGCCAGATTGCTGGCGCCATACGTGACAAGCAGGATGCTCAGAGAGCTGGCCGGCATGAGGATCGCTGCAATCAGTGGAGACAGCTGTCCGCGTACGGCGAAATAAAGACCGATCAGATTGTAGAGGATGGACAGTATAAAACTGCCTTTGATGATGCGACGGTTTGCGCGGCACAATTTAATGAACGCTGGCAGGAGGTGCAAGCGAGAGGCGTCAAGGATCCCGTCGCTGGCCGGCGTGAACTGGCAGGTAGCATCGGAAAGCGCTATTCCGGCGTCGCTTTGACGGAGCGCCGCGGCATCATTCAGGCCATCGCCGATCATCATAACGATTTCTCCATGCGACTGTAGTGCGCGGATATGATCCGATTTTTCGTCGGGCCGGCAATTGAAGCGCAGGTCGGCGGATGGCCCCAGCAGTTCCTGCAACCGGGTGCGTTCGTTGTCGCCGTCGCCCGAAAGGACCGTCAGCCGGATTCCGGCCGGCAGCCGGCGGATCCACTGGCGGATTCCGGGACGATAGTGGTTGGCACAGTCGAAGACGCCGGTCAGGCGACCGTCGATCCCGACATAGATCCGCGTGGCATCATCCGGGACATGGCTTCCCGCTTCTCCCCGACCCGTCACGAAGGACCTTGCCCCGATCCGAACGGACAGACCGCAGGAGCTGCCTTCGATGCCGTGGCCGGTAACTTCGCGGTATGCGTGAACCTGCGCCATCCCTGCCGATTGGAGGTGCCGGGAGAGGGCGCGGCTTAACGGGTGTGTCGACTGGGCCGCCGTGGCTGCGACAGCTGCCTTCTCCAGATCGGACAAGGGCGTGCCGGTGTATATGGGTTCGAGCGATTCGCTTTCTGTAAGCGTGCCTGTCTTGTCAAAAACGATCCTCGTCGCAGCCGCCACGCGGTCGATTACCTGTGCATGCCGCAAAAAGCATCCATTCCCGGCAAGGATGCGGAGGATATTTCCATTTGTAAAAGTGGCGGAGAGCAGGAGCGCGCAGGGGCAGGCGATGATCAGTACGGCGGTAACCGAGGGGAAGGTCCGGCCCGGGTCATGCAGGCTCCAGTATGTGCCTGCCGAGACAGCGATTGCCATAACGATCCAGGTAAATGACCGGCTAAGCCGGTTGGTAAACGAGCCGGGCTGCTCTGCCGGCATGTTCTGCCTGAACTCTTGCCGCTCCCACAATTGCGTCAGGTAGCTTTGCGCCACTTCCCTGATCACCAACACCTCGATCGCGCCGTCCGACTGCCGTCCGCCCGCATAGACCATTTCGCCGGTCTCCTTCGGCACCGGGAAGGATTCGCCGGTGACGAAACTGTAATCGATAGCGGCAGCGCCTTTGGTAATGATCCCGTCTGCTGGTATCAGTTCTCCGGAATGGATCAGCAAGGTGTCGCCATTCCTGATCTCCGGTAGTGTCCGGCTCACCGGGCCACCTTGCTGGATAACGGTGACGGCAACGGGGAAATAGGCAGTGTAGTCGCGGTCGAATGCCAGCCGCCGTTGTGTCCGGTCCTGGAGGTACCGGCCGGCCAGCATAAAAAAGACGATCCCGGCGAGTGAATCGAAATACCCGCTACCGGTGGCGGTCAACACCTCGTATCCGCTCCTTAGAAAAGTGACCAGCAGGGCGAAGACGATCGGCGCGTCAATATTTAAGAATCGCTTCCGGATGGCGCTCCAGGCTGACAGAAAAAAGGGTTGGGCGGCGTATCCGATCACGGGCAGCGATAAAGCAAGGGCCGTCCAACGGAATACTGTCCGGAAGCCCGTGTCGGCCGCAGAGAGGCCCAGGTATTCGGGAAAGCTCAGCAACATGATGTTTCCAAAACAAAATCCGGCGATCCCCAACCGGTAGAGCTTTTCCCTTGAGGCTAGGGGTTGGCCGCCCGCCAGGTCCTTGAGGCTTATACAGGGCTCGTAACCGATCGTGGTCAACAGGTCGGCGACCTTTCGCAGACTGATTAGCCGGGGATCAAAAGCCACGAAAGCCTGCCGGCCCGCAAAATCGACGCGAGAGGAAAGAATACCACGGTCCAGGCGACGAAGGTTTTCCAGCAGGTACAGACAGGAGCTGCAATGGATTTGGGGCAGGTAGAAACGGATATGTGACTCGGTTGCGCTTTGGAAGGTCAACAGGGTTGCGGCTGTCTTTTCTTCATCCAGAAAAGCGAATTTGTCCTCCCGGACGGAGCTCCGGCGATTCAGGCCCGGGTTTTTATTGTAGCTGTAATAGCCGCGAAGGCCGTGGTCGCTCAACAGCTTGTATACCATTTTGCAACCTTCGCAGCAGAACTGCTTGTCTTCCAGGCGGGGAGACCCGGGACCGCAGGCGATGCCGCAGTGATGGCATAGGGTCTTGCTGGTTGCTGGGTCGGCCATGGGGAATAAATAGCCAAATTAAGGCCTCCGGCGAACCGGTGCGATGATTTTAGTCAAAGGCGCGCCTGATCCCGGTCAATGGGATATCGGGTGAAAATCGTAGTATTGTGTGGCCTTTTCGCACACACCTTAATTCCAATGATCATGCGCAAGCTACTCGTCATTGACGACCACGACGACATCAGGGAAAATATCGCCGAGATCCTCACCTTGGCCGGGTACGAGACAAGTACCGCGCCAAACGGTAAAAAAGGAGTGGAGGCGGCGCTCAGGGAGCGTCCCGACCTGGTGATCTGCGATATCATGATGCCGGAGCTTGACGGGTATGGTGTATTGCATCTGCTGCGTAAGAATGAGGCTACGGAAAATATCCCCTTCATTTTTCTGACGGCAAGGACGGAGCGCGCGGATTTCCGGAAAGGTATGGAGATGGGCGCCGATGACTATATCACCAAGCCTTTCGACGATATTGAGCTGCTGAATGCCATCGAGATCCGGCTGAAGAAATACGATCTCCTGCAGACCAAATACCCGGCCGGGGAAAAGGGCGCCAGTGAGTTGATCCATGACCTGGCCGAATCCGGGTTGATCAACCTCGACCCGGATAATTATGAGGAAGAGGAAATATCCAAGAAGCTTTCGCTCTATATGGAGGGGCGCCGGCCAAAGTATCTTTACTATCTGAAAAAAGGAAAGATAAAGGCTTACCGCGTTCACGAGGACGGCAAGGAATATATTACGAACCTGTACACGGCGGGTGATTATATCGGGTATCTTCCCCTGCTTGAAAATGCGGTCTACAGCGATTCAGCGGAGGCACTGGAGGATTCAGAGCTGGCGTTGATCCCAAAGGATGAGTTTCTGTCGGCCGTGTACCACGACATCCAGATTGCGACCCGTTTCATCCGGCTAATCGCCCAGGACGTGCAGGAAAAGGAGGAACGGCTGCTCAGCCTGGCCTATGGGTCCCTTCGGAAACGCGTGGCCGCTGCACTCGTGGACATCGATGACAAGTTCAACGGGGAGGCGGGAAGGAAGGAAGGCGGCGGCAAGGACAGCAACGGGCAGGAAAGTGGCGGCAGTAAGAACCTGGACATTTCCCGCGAGGACATCGCACAGTATGTCGGAACGGCGACCGAGTCGCTGATCCGGACGCTCAGTGACTTTAAGTCCGAAAAACTGATCGAAATTAAGGACGGCAAGATCCGGATCACGGATCTCGCCAGGTTGAAGAATCTGCTGTATTGATTGGTACTATTTGAACCCTGTGCTCAGATCGCGGCCCATCTCGTTTTGCTGTTGGAGCGTCCAGTCCCGCGTCATGCTGGTCTCGATCCAGTTCTTCCCGCTTTTGCGGAAAAGTTGTATGGATACTCCTAAACGGTCGTTGATCGCTGCTTCGAGCTGAAGCACCGTCATGGAATCCGATATGGCGATTTCTTTCTCGAGAATGTCCCGGGCAGCAAGCTGGCGGGCAAGGTCATCCGGCAGGAACGTTTGATTTCCACCCGCGACTTTCAAGTATGGTCTCCGAAAGTCCGGGAATGAAATTTTTAAAAATGGGTAGCGGCGATTGAATTCTTCCCCTACTTCCGATAGCGGAAGTACGCGATTTGAATAGCTCATTATTTCGATCCCTCTCATAACAAAATTAATTTATATAGCCCCGATTCACCTGACCTGCCCCGGGCTGTGGCATGATCTATCTCAGGTCCCGGACAACGCTGCCGGAACCTGCGTCGGTCGATATCTTTTATAAAACGCCTTTTCGAGCCATTCGCGGTGCGTCGGATGGGCCAGGCCGATCAGTGCCTGGGCGCGTTGCTTCATGTTCTTGCCGAACAGGAATGCTTTCCCGTACTCCGTCACGACCCAATGCACATGCCCGCGCGAAGTCACTACCCCGGCGCCCTCATGGAGAAAGGGCACGATCCGGGAGATTCCCGTGGAGGTTACCGATGGCATCGCAATGACCGGAACGCCGCCCTCGGACAGGGAAGCGCCATGGATAAAGTCCATTTGGCCGCCAATGCCGGAATACTGATAGGTACCCATCGAGTCGGCGCAGACCTGGCCGGTCAGATCGATCTCGATCGCGCTATTGATGGCAACGACCTTTGGATTTTGGCGGATCACGGCCGTATCATTCACGTACCCGATATCCATGACGCCGATCTCGGGGTTGTCATCGACATAGTCGAACAATTTCCGTGTGCCGTTCATGAAGGACGTGACCGATAAGCCGGGGTTGAGTCTTTTTCTGCTGTTGTTGATGACCCCCGATTCGATCAGCGGGATGACGCCGTCGGACAGCATCTCCGTATGGAGCCCAAGATCCCGCCGGTCCGTGAGATTCCTGAGGACCTGGTCCGGGATGTTGCCGATCCCGAGTTGCAGGGTTGCCCCGTCTTCGATCAGCGAAGCGACATGATGACCGATCTTCTCTATTACTTTGCTATCGCCGCCATCATATCTCAGTTCGGGCAAGTCGGCTTCGTGCCAGACCAGGGAGGCGATATCCCGGATATGAATGAAGCCGTCGCCGTGTGTCCGCGGCATTTTGGGATTGACTTGCGCGATCACATGCCGCGCCGTGTCTACCGCGGCCCTGGTGATGTCCACAGATGTTCCGAGCGAGCAATACCCATGCGCGTCGGGCGGTGACACCTGGATCAGGGCCACATCGATGGGCATGAGCCCGCGGCGGAACAATTGGGGGATCTGGCTCAGGAAAACCGGCACATAATCGCCGTCCATGCTGTTGGCCAGTTTCCGTGTGCCTGCAGAGACGAAAAGGGAATTGAAGAAGAAACTTTCCCGCCACTCCGGGTTGTCGAAATCGCAGTCGCCCATCGTCGTGATGCTGATCAGCTCGACCTGGTGGATTTCCCGGTGCCTGGCCTGCATGGCATGGATCAGGGCGACAGGGGTCGCGGCACTACCATGGAGAAATACGCGCATGCCGCTTTCGATCATTTTGACGGCTGCTTCTGCGCTGATGTATCGTTCAATTGACATAACTCGTGTTGTATGGATGTTTGAAAAATCGATAAATATTCGGCGATGTTCATTCGTACACCCGGAGTACCGGGATCGGCGCCTCTTGTGCGATGGTCTCCGCCTGACTCCTGTGGAATTCGATCCAGCCATGTTCCTTTGGCAGCACCATGAGCCAGTCCGCCGTATGGTTTTTGAAATAATCGGTGATGCCCTGTTGCAGCTTCTGCCGGCGGATGACAAACGGGCTGGCCGGCAGGAAAGCGGGCCGGCCTTTCCAGCCCTGGTATTCCCGGATCATTCGTTGAAGGCTGGCTTCGCCATCTCTGGCGATGTGAATAAGCTCAAAGGAAGATCCAAGGAAATGAAAGAGGTCATCGAGTAATTCCTGGTGGTCCGCCACGGTCGCCAAAAGGTCCCCGCGATCGCAGGCGATGACTATTTTTTTAACTCCGGCAAAGACCGCATCGGAAGGCACCGAGAGCACCGGACATGGAAGCCGGCGGACCGGCGCCGATCCAACGATGGCGAGAAACGGTTTGGCCTGCTGATAGGATATTTCGATGTGATCGTCGACTACCCGGAAACTGGCTCCCAGAGAGGCGGCAAGGTCGGCGGCATAGTGCACGGCGTTGGTTGACCAACTGTGCGTACTGGTAGCACCGGTGGTATTCATATAAATATTTTTGGTAAAGATAACAGGGGACCGCGGCGAGTCTGCTGACCGTGGTCAACTCCAATGATGAATGGCGTCAACCGCCTATCCTTCGGATCGTCATTTTCGTCGGGTTGAATCAGCCGGATACATGATCCAGGTCAGGAGAGAAGAAATTCGCAAAAATTAGCTTTAGAAAAATTTGGAACGATGCAAAGAGTCTATTTGCCGCTGGAAAATGAGCAGTTTTCGCCCGGATTGCTAGGGTGGATCGACCTGCTTCACACGTTAGGGCCATTGCGCCTGACTGCTTCCGTTTCGGCCGGACTGGCGGAAAAAGAGAGCCTTTGCCGCTGCGCCGTCCGAAAACTGGAAAGGTTCTGCGTGGAAAAGGACATCCGGCTCGCCGTCAATAGCGAACCGCCTGCCGATCCTGACCTGGTCTTACTGGAGGGCGCCGGATGTGTGGAAGACCGCCCCGGCCCGGTGCTTTCCTTGCGAGGAACTCCTTTTTTGCCCGGGGAATTGATCCTCCTCTATGACGGGTCCCCCGCCTCCCGGGAAGCTATCGAACGGTTTGGAACGCTCTTTCCATCCTTCGGCTCGATACCGGCTACGCTCGTCTATTTCAACAACGATCCGGCCGCCCCGATCCCCGATGAATGGGCCATGCGAATCATGGGCGCCCGGCTGTTCCGCCGGTTCCGGGTCGTGAAGATGGCGCCGCGCACCAGAGCCTTTTACGAGGCCTGGCTGGGTATGATGTCCAATCCATGGATAGTTGTCGGAGCGAGCCAGCGCGATGAATTGGCGGACTCGATGCATTCGGCCATCGCGGCGGAATTGGTGAGCATCCGGGAGATGCCGGCCTTTGCGGCCTGACCGCGGATGAGCCGGAGATTTGCCGCCCTGACAAGAATCACCCGCGTCTTCAACGCCTGTCAGCAATCCCGCGGCCCGAAGATCTTAATTTGGCCAGACAATCTTTAGCTATCATGAAAAAGGAAATGATCATTCTCGTTCCGACGGACTTTTCAGCCGCTTCGCGTGCTGGCATGAGGTTCGCTCTGCAGTGGGCGCGCCAGCAAAGATCGAAGTTGCTGGTCACGCATGTGCTGGATATGATCAAGTATGCAGACTGGGGCGACAAGAGTTATGAATTCTTTGCGGAGGCGCAAAGGGCTTCGGTAAACCGGCGACTTGCGAAGGTAATACACCAGGTTTGCGGGCGTGCGAATAGCCCGGAGAAGACCTGCGACAGCCAGGTTGTAGAGGGAACGGGCGTGGATCGGGTCCTGGCCGATATGAGTCGCCGGAGACATATTGATCTGATTTCGATGGGTACCGGCGGCGCGGGTACGCTGCAAAAAATATTAGGAACCGTAGCGGGTAAGTTGCTTCTTCGCTCGCAGGCGCCGGTGGTTGTGGTTCCGGCCGGGTACAGAACAAAGCCGATCAAACGTATTTTGTATGCGACCGACCTTGTGGACTGCACGCCGGAGTTGGTCAGGATTGTCCGGCTCACGCGGCCCCTGCGCGCCGAAATTATGGCCGTCCATATTCGCGAAAAAGGCGATGCGAAACCTGATCCGTCCATGGTATCAAAGGTTTGGTCCCGGCAGTGCGGGTGCCGGGTGGACCTCTTATATGAGAACGCGGATCCGGATCTCCCCATGGCAGACAATCTAAGAGCCGCTATCAGAAGGCTGAAGCCTTCCATGGTCGTGATGTTCACCGACAGGAACAAGGATTTTTTTCAGCGCCTTTTCTATCCAAGCCAGGCCGAGCGAATGGCCCTGGCGCCCGGCGTGCCACTGATGATCATGGCTAAGAGCGAGTCGGCGAACGATCACTGATAAAAGTCAGTGCCGCCGGTGAGCCCCCTCACATTCCCTGCCATATCGACCAGATAATTTGTGCGAAAATCAATCGCTATGTTCACTTATTACAGGCAACAAATCTCAGTACCGGTTGCGGCGGGCAGTCTAAAAGGGTGCCTGACGGTTCCGGTCAAAGCAAAGACAATTGTCATCTTTGCCCAGGCCGGCGGATATAGCAGGGAGACTCCGGAGAGCGAATTGCTGGAGCACTATCTTCAAAAAGCAGGGTTCGGAACGCTGCTGGTGGATCTGACCGTCGACGGAGAGGAACCGGCGTTTGGTGCTGCGGCCGATGTTATCCGGTCGGGCGATCGCCTGACTGCCGTCGCACTATGGATCCTGCGTCGCGACCTGTTGGGAAAATATCAATATGGCTTCCTGGCTTCCCATGTCGAGGCTGCGGCTGCAATCCGTTCGGCAGCCGCATTGGCTCACCGGATAGGCGCAGTGGTGTGCCGGAGTGGCCGGCTGGAACTGGCATCGGACTCGCTTGGCCTTGTCGCGACACCGGTGTTGATGGTAGCAGGCAGCAACGAACCCTACGTGCTGGCCGTGAACCGGGAGGCGATCGGGCAACTTCGCTGTGACAAGAAACTGGTCGCCATCGAAGGCGCCGGAAATCGATTTGATGACGCAGCCTGCGCGCGATTTTCGGAGTTTGCTGTCGATTGGTACAAACATTATTTGCAACCTGCCACTCTTTCGATGGCAAACGCATAGAAGTATACAAAAGCCGGCAATTGCAGCCGCCTATCACTCTTTGATGCTCATGACCGGTACCGGGCAATGCAGGACGACCTTTTCGGAAATGCTTTTGTGAATGCGGAATGGGCCGTCTTTTTTTGGGAAAACCATCAGCCAGTCGACGGTATGGTGATCGAGGTACTCGCTGATCCCTTCGTCGACAGAACCCGCGTTGACGAAATGAATTTCCGGGAATTTCTCCGTCAGCGTGGCCCGCCATTCCCGAAAGGAGATGGTCGCGGTTTCCTCGTGACGGGAGGCGACGTGCAACACCTCGAAATGCGTGTGGAACAGGTCTCGCAGCCGGGCGAGGAATTCAAGGGGGACCGGCATGCCATTGTTGATCTCTTCCGCGTCGCATGCGATGACGATGTTGCGCACCTGCCGGAACACGGCATTTGGCGGAATGGTGAGCAACGGGTAGGGCAGCCGGGTGATTTCAGGCCTTTCCCCGCGGGAAGCGCCCCGGACGACAAGGAACGGCTGTTTCCACTGGCAAAATTCCCTTACCTGCCGTTCGACGGGTCCGGATTCCAGGTCAGTGGCAACACAGACCTTTTGCCGGGACCTGGCCTTCAGTTCCGCCGCCAGTTTGTCCAGGTCGGTGAAACCCTTGTCCCGCACTTCATCCAGGACATAATCGGGGATCGGCACATCCGGGTGGATCGCTTTATAGTCCAGCACATGGACAAGGTGAAGCTCCGCACCGATGAATGCGGCCATATCGGCCGCATAGCGTGCTGCGTTGATGGAGTTTTCGGTGAAATCGACGGTGACGATAATATTTCTCATATTATAATGCTTTCTTTTTTTCCTTTTTTTCCAGGCGCCGGAAATAGCCGCGAAACAGAAAGTTGTGCTGCAACGCCTGCATGTCCTGGTTAAATGCAGCCGTACCCTGCCGGATATTTTCCATGCTGGCATTCAATTTTTCCGCAAGCGCGGGGTCCTGGAGCAGGCTGTGCGCGACGCCCTGGCCCCGGATAAGGGAGTTTTGCAGTTCCGTAACGGTGTTGTTAAGGGTGATGGCAAGTTCGTCGGCATGGGCGCCGGCCGACCGGATCCTGTCTGCCGCCTGGTTGAGGTTGCCCGCCAGCGTCGTATCCCGCAGCAAATTCCCCAATGATCCTTTTCCGGCTTTCACATCCGCGATGATCGCACGGATATCGTTCGTCAACGCCTCGGCATTGGCGGCTGAGCGACTAATGCCGGCCATCGACAACTGCAGCCGTCGGGTAAGTCCGCTGTCGCTAAGAAGGGTCCAGAAGGCCGTGCTGTTGTTGAGCCGGCGGATCGTAACCCGCAGGTCTTCGGAGATCAATTCGATATTGTCGTTGGTCTTTGCGAGAGTCGCCAGCATTTCGTCCGACCCTACCATCTGTTGGACGGACAGCAGGTCCCCCGGCTCGGCAAGGGCGGCGGAGCCTTTGACCGGCGTGATGTTGATGATCTTGTTGCCCATGAGCCCTTCGTTGCCTATCGAGGCCAGGGCATTTTTCCGGATATAGGGCCGGAGCGCCTTGTCGATCAACAGGGTGACTTCGATGGTGCTGTCATCTTTCAGAGTGATATGTCTGACCGTTCCGGCCTGGATCCCCGCGAACCGGATATTGTCACCCGTGGTCAGGCCGCCCACGTTGGTAAAACGCGCCCTTAGTTCGAAATTCGATCCGAAGAGATGTTCGTTCTTGCCAATGATATACAAGGTGCCGATGAACAACAGCAGGCCACCGAGGACGAAGACCCCGAGGCGAACGTTGTTGTATGGTTTGTGCGGTTCGGGCATGTTGGTAGTTTATTCAAAAAATTGGTGAATTTGCGCGTCAGAGGATGACTGCAGTTGCTGGTAACTGCCTTCGGCATAGTTCCTTCCGTCGATAAGGACGACGATCCGGTCAGACGTCAGGCGGACGCAGTGCATGTCGTGGGAGATGATGATGCTTGCCGTATGGTACCGGTGCTGGATCTCCGTGATCAGCTTGCTGATCTCCCTGCCGGTGACAGGGTCCAGGCCCGTAGTAGGCTCGTCGTACAGGATGATCTCCGGCTTCAGGATCAGCGTCCGGGCGAGGGCAATGCGTTTGCGCATTCCGCCGGAAAGCTCCTCGGGCATCATCTCAGCCGTTTGCGCCAGGCCGACATCTTCGAGCACTTCCCTGACCAGGCCGTCCACTTCCTGCTGGGACATGGCGATCCAATGCCGCCGTAGCGGGAATTCGAGGTTGGCACGGACCGTCATCGAATCGTACAGCGCGTTGCTTTGGAAAAGAAAGCCGACCCGCGCCCTCATGCGGTCGAGGGCGTCGTGGTCAAGTTCCGCCACATTTTCACCGAATACCTGTGCAGTGCCGCTATCGGGGCGCAGGAGGCCAACGATGCATTTGATCAGCACCGATTTGCCAACGCCGGATTTTCCGAGGATGACGACGTTTTCTTCTTTGCCGACATCCAGGTCGAAATTGTCGAGCACCACGTGGTCGCCAAACGACTTACACAGGTCCCTGATCCGGATGACGGGGGCATTGCCGGCAGCAACCGGATCTGGTGGGGCGGCGGCGATGGGTTCGTATGGTGCTGTCTCGCGCATGCGCGGTTAGTTTAGTCCCAGGAGATCGGTTATTTGCACGACGATAAGGTCGATGAAGAAAATCACGATTGAGGCCAGGACCACCGCCGAGTTTGCGGCCTTTCCCACGCCCTCCGTGCCCTTCGTCGAGTGATACCCCTTATAGCAGCCGATGATACCGACCGCCAAACCAAAAAAATAGGTTTTGATAAAGGCCGGCAACACATCGCCGAAAGCGAAGTTGTCGACGACCTGGCGGAAGAAAAGGTTGAAACTCGTATTCCCGCGGATGTTGACGCCGAGGTAAGATCCGAACAAGGAGATGGCATCGCCAATAACGACGAGGATAGGGAGCATCAGCGTGGAGGCGGTTACCCGGGTCACGACAAGGTATTTGAAGGGGTTGGTGCCGCTGACTTCCATGGCGTCGATCTGTTCCGTCACGCGCATCGATCCCAGGACGGCGCCCATGCTGCTGGCGATCTTTCCCGCAAAGATCAGCGCGGTAATGACAGGCCCGATCTCGCGGACAATGGCGATGCCGACCATCAGGGGCAGCTGTGAAGCGACGCCGTATACTACCAGCGAGGGTCTGAGCTGCATGGTCAGAACGAGTCCCATGATGAAGCCGGTAAGCGCAACGAGCGGCAATGAATTGTATCCAATCTGGTAGCACTGGCGCAACAATTCCCGGAATTCAAACCGCGGGCGCGTTCCCTGAAGGAAAAGCCGGGCGGTGAACCGGGCGATATCGCCGGTCTCATTGAGAAAAGCCTGGAATTTCTGTTGCGCTGGCATATGCGATAATGGACATTGTGGGTTATTGGGCCAGGTATCCCCCATCGACGGGGTAATAGCTGCCGGTAACGAAGCTGGCTTTGTCGGAACTTAGCCAAAGTACCAGTTCCGCTACCTCGGCTGATTCGCCGAGGCGACCGATGGGGTGGACCTTCTGTAATTCATGTTTTGCCGTGTCGTCGATGCCGGCATTGGTCAGCAGCGGGGTATTGATGAAGGCGGGGCCAATGACATTGATCCGGATGCCGCTGGCGCTGTACTCCAGCGCGGCGGTCCGGGTCAGGCCTACCACGCCATGCTTCGCGGCCACATAGCCCGCCGAATTGGCAAAACCGACCATGCCGAGGATCGAAGACATATTGACGATGGCGCCTTTCTTTTGCCGAAGCATGGGCGCCAGTTGGAATTTCATGCAATAGTAAACGCTGCTGAGGTTGACGGCAATGATGCGGTTCCATCCTTCTATGCTCATATCGGCGACGGGATTCATTTCACCGCCGATGCCCGCGTTGTTGAATGCTATGTCCAATCGCCCGTTGACTTCGAGGGCGCGGTCGACCAGCGTTTGGCACTCTTCGGGGCGGCTCACGTCCGCCTTGACAAAGACAGCATGACCGCCGTTCTCCCGGATCTGCTGAGCTACGGCGTTGCCGGCCTTTTCGTTGACGTCTGAAATAACTACGCTGGCGCCCTGGGTCGCAAAAAGCCTGGCTGTGGCCTCGCCGATCCCGGAAGCGCCGCCGGTCACGATGGCGACCTTATTGTCGAGTATTTTTTCCATAGACCAATATAATGTGTAGTGAAGGTACCTTGATGACGGGGCGGGATGCATGAGCATGCTCAAGCGTATGGGTGATCCATGTCAACCGGGAATGGGTCGATTTTGCCTCAATCTTACCCATCGACCTGAATACCAATAGCCTATCTGCCAGTTTGGGGGCTGGCACGATTTTTTAAGCGGCTAGATGTTGGGGTCGCGGGTACCCGGGCGGAACTCACGGCGTAATATAGGCGTTGATCCGGAGAAATGGCCTACATTTAAAAAAAGTTCACATTGCCTGTTGTAAACAGAAAGTTCTTGCTGGCGGACGATGACGCCGACGACGCAAGTTTATTTTGCGAAGCTTTATCGAAAATTGCGACCGATATGGAATGCAGTACGGCAGAGAACGGCGCGGAGCTTTTTGAAGTGCTGTCCAGGCGTTATCCGGACAAGCCGGACGTCATATTCCTGGACATCAACATGCCAATTATGAATGGCTGGGATACGCTCCGGAAGCTGAAGGAAAGTTCCAACTATCAAAATATCCCTATTATTATGTACTCGACGTCATCCGCAAAAAAAGACGTCGAGCTGGCTTATCATTTGGGGGTATCGCTGTTCCTTACCAAACCCGAAGATTTCCGGGAGTTGTCGGCCATTCTGGAGATCGTGGCCACCCATCCCAAGGAAAGCCTGGTAAGACAACTGGTGGGGTTCAAGAATGTTAAAATGAATTAATAAAACCGTTATCGATCATCATAATCCCAAAACACTGACACTATGCGAGAACATGGAATTGCGGACCTCTCAGGGCCTGCCGGAGATATCCGGGAGTACGAAGCCGACAGACAGACGTTGAGCAAGAAGGAGCTGGAAGTCGAGCTGGCCGACGCCAGGTTGTTACATCGTCTGAGTATCGAACTTATCCAGGAGGATGGGACGGCCGGACTGTACAAGAAGATCGTGGAGGCCGCTGTAGCGATCATGCGGTCCCAATATGCCAGCATGCAAATGCTCTATCCCGATCCGGGAAGTATCGGGAAATTGCGTTTACTGGCCTCCAGCGGGTTCAGCCCGGAAGCGGAAAAATTCTGGGAGTGGGTGTACCGGCACACCGGCAGTTCTTGCGGTGCGGCCCTAAGGGCCCAACAGCGGGTGGTTGTCGCCAATTTTGAAACATGCGAGTTCATGCAGTCGGCGCCTACGCTGCCGATTTTCCTGGGAGCCGGGATATTCGCCGCCCAAAGCACCCCGCTGTATTCGCGGTCCGGGAAGCTTCTCGGCATGATCTCGACACATTGGAATTACCCGCACAACCCGCCGAAGCGGTTGCTGGACTTGCTGGACATCCTGGCAAGACAGGCGGCAGACCTCATCGAGCGAACCCAAAATGCCGAAGCCCTGAGAAAAAGCCAGGAGGCAAATAAATTATTGCTGACACGGCTCGAGGCGATGGTGGATGAAAGGACAAAGGAATTGCAACGGTCTAACGAAGACTTGTTGCAGTTTGCCCACGTTGCCAGTCACGACCTGAAAGAGCCGGTCCGGAAGATCCGGACCTTTGGGCTCAGGTTACAGAACGAACTGGCCGGCACGCTCAGTCCCGAAGCCAGGCTGTACACCCAAAAGATCCTCGAATCTGCCGGCCGGATGCTGACCATGATCGACGGGGTGCTGACTTACTCGACCCTTGACAGGACGGAGCAGTTGATCGAATTGCTGGACCTCAACCAGATCGTTGCCGATATAGCAAACGTTCTCGAGGTCCCGATCCAGCGGAAAGGCGCAGTGATCGAATGCGACCCGTTGCCGGTCGTAGAAGGCGTACGGGTTTTGCTGTACCAGGTCTTTTACAACCTGATCAACAATTCACTCAAATTCTCGAAGGAATCGGGTAGCCCGAGGATCACCATTAAAGCGGTGATTGTCGATATCGATGGGGTCCCGCACTCGGAAATTACGCTGACCGACAATGGCGTGGGCTTCGATCCAAAATACAACGAATCGATATTCGAGACGTTTACCCGGTTGCATTCGAAGAGCAAATATGATGGTACCGGGCTGGGGCTATCGTTGTCGAAAAAGGTCGTCGAACGACATAAAGGCAACATCCGGGCCGAAGGTATCGACGGAGTGGGCGCCACCTTTATCATTACATTGCCCCTGCAACAGGTTGTACAGTCATCTGCCGGCCTTTCCGGCGATGCGGCCGATGGTCAACCCCTGAACCAGGATCGAAAAAAGGACGATTATATAAGTGACCACCAGGAAAAGGCTGCCGTGCATCGCTGCGGGGAGTGAAAGGGCCAATGCCAGGGAAAGCCCGCCGCGCAGACCGGCCCAGGTCAGAATGCCGATGGAGTTTTTCTGAAAGCCGCTTCGGAGCCGCAGCAGGCGGATTGGCAGCCAGACGGAAATGTACCGGGCGGCCAGAACCACGGCGATCGCGAGCCCGCCAAGAACCAGCCAGGCCGGCCGGAATGGGATGATCAACAGCTCAAAACCAATGAGCAGGAACAGTACGGCGTTTAACAGGTTGTCGACCAGCGACCAGAATTTGTCGAGATAGTCCCTGGTGAGGTTACTCATGCCATACAGTCTGCTTTTGTTTCCCGTGATGATCCCCGCCACCACCATGGCCAACGGCCCGCTGACCCGAAGTTGGTCTGCCAGGAGATAGCCGCCCATTACAATAGCCAGCGTGATCATCACTTCCAGCTGGTAATAGTCGATCGTTTTGAGCAGGACGAAGCCCGCATATCCCAGCACCCAACCTAACAAAATGCCGCCGCCGGCCTGTCGCAGGAACAACAGCAGTACATTCATGGCAGACAGGTTCTCCGTCCCCGAAGCAGCAATTTCATACATACACAGGAAAAGGACGATGGCGACGCCGTCGTTGAAAAGCGACTCGGCCGTGATCTTGACTTCCAGGGAGCGGGAAATTTTTGCCTTTTTCAGGATGCTGAGCACGGCGATCGGGTCGGTTGGCGAGATGATCGCCCCAAAAAGCAGGCAATAGGTCAAAGCGACGGGCTCATGAAAGGCGGCGCACAAGAGGTAGAAGAGCACGCCGACGATGCCCGTCGAGAGCAGCACGCTCAGGGTGGAAAAGGTGAGAATGGGCGCCCGGAGCCGGTGCAACTCGCTCGCGTCTATGTGGATCGCGCCGGCAAAAAGCAGGAAGCTGAGCATGATCCGGACAAGTACATTATAAAAGTCGATCTTGCGGACAAAGCCGGTGATCTCGCGGAACAGTGTGGGCTGGTAGTGACCGACGGCGATGATCGCAAGCGAGGTCGCTACCGAGATGAGCATCACGCCAATCGTGTCGGGTAACCGGATAAACCGGTAATTGATATAGCCGAACACAGTGGCGATGACCACGAGTATGGCCAGGGCGTCGTAAAGCTGCATGAGAATAAAGGTAGGTCAATCTAATTGACCCATTGTACGAGTTGGGCGTTTTCAGCGGCAAAACGGATGTCGCCGTTGCTTGCGGCTGCCTCCTCCAGGATACGGCTAAAGATCCGATCCCTCGTGCTCCGCCTTTTTTTATAGTCCACCATGTACCGGATCGTGTATTCGATCCAATTTTCTTTTGCCATAATGGTGACCATCGGTTCCGTCCTCGCGTTCTCGATCAGGTATTTTCTCAGCAAGGTCTGCCAACCTTCCTGGGCCTGCTTTGAATAATTGCCACATACCTCGTTGGCGATAGCGGTGAGCACTTCCCTGGTCTTTTTGTGGTTGCAGTTGTATTGGATGGATACCCTGACCTCGTCCCACAAGAACCGGAGGTCTCCCGAGTAGTTGAAGACCGGTTCCTTGAAGACGAAACTGTTGGCCACCCGGACGATCCGGCCGTTGTACAGGTCTCCGTCGACCCATTGCCCGATTTCCATCAACGTTGTCCGCAATACCGCAATATCGATCACATCTCCCTTGATACCGCCCAATTGGATCCTGTCCCCTGTCCGGTAAAACCCGCCGAATACTACGGCCAGCCAGCCGGCTACGCTGGTAATGACCTCCTGCAATGCAAATGCGATCCCCGCTCCGGCGATCCCGAGGGGAACGGAGAGATTGTTGGTATTGTTGCCAAAAAGGATCACGATCAACAAGATTAACGAGATATATTTCGCAAAGTCTATCAGCTTCTTTGTGCGATACCTGCGGTCATGGTCCTGGATCTTGTTGGTGACGAGACCCCTGATAAATCTCAACAGCACCCAGAGTAGCGTAAAGCAGCCCAGCAATAAGACGAGTTTGCCGGAGGTTGTCCTGAAAATCCAATGGATGGTTTGGCTGAACATATGACGTGGGTTGGCGTTACAGCCAACAGTCGTAAATAACAATTAACCCGGAGGAAATGGAGTGATTGCTGTCAATCCCGGATATGAGAATGATCAAATCTTGCCTGGCTGCGGCCCGCAGGATCGCAGGTTCCCCCCGATCACAAATCCGTCGATGGGTATCGATTTATTCCTGGTTTTGGGAGATATATAGGTGAATTGAAGCGGCGGCCTATCGGTTGCGGGTATGCCGCGATCAGACAAATACTTCTTTGACGTCGATATAGGAATTCATGAACAATTGACGGTGCAGCATCCTGACGGCTCTGTTGCCGCAAAATCTCTCAATCTCCACCAGGCCGCTTCCGTTTGAGCGGCCCTTTGGTCCGGCGGCGATTATCCTGGAGGATGACACATTTCCAAATGGACGAAAGAGCTCTGCCAGTTGTCTCGCCGTTGTCATGATGTTCAAATTGCCAATATGGATAGTCATAGCGAAGGGTTGGAATTATGGCAATTTATATGAGCAAACTGAAGGCGGTAGACGAGCAGATTAAACTTATAAGGAAGCCATCTCAGGAATAACTCTAAGGTAAGCAATAAAATGACAGCAACCTAAAAAAATATTTCAGGCGGGAAGGGCTGCTGAAAAACAGCTATAAGCTGCGAATAAAGAGCTACCTTCATCAAACAAAAGTATCATGGGAAGTTCCAAACAAAGTTTCAGCAAACGCGAAAAGCAAAAAAAGCGCCGGAAGGAAAAGCTGGAAAAGCAGGAAAAGATGGTATTGCGCCGGGCGAATAAAACGAAGGGGAAACCCCTGGAAGAGATGTTGGCATTTGTCGATGAAAACGGGCAAATCGTTTCCACCCCGCCCGCTCCGCCCACTCAGGCGGAGGGCACAGAACGCCCCGCAGGCGAGGAGAAACCTCAGTGAGCGGCGAAAAAAGGCACCTTATACTGCCGAATTCCTGATCTTCACGAGGTTGACGGCGAGAAAACCCAGGACGCCCCAGACGCAAATGACGATGGTATAAGCGGTTATCAGCAACCATACGGGGGCCTTATTCCGCGTCGCGAAGAGCGTTCTTTGGGCAAAAGCATTTTCCCCGGTAAATTTTGATCCCCAAGGGACGGTCATTTCCTGGAGGAGACTTCCATAATTGTCGTTATCATCGACTTTCGCCACCAGTACAATATTTCCCTTCTCGTCGCCCGGAATGCTGTCCCGTTTGAAGTCTGCCTGCGCCGAACCCGTGGAATCGGTGGTGAAGGTTGCTGTTTGATTTACATTCAGCCAGGAATCCAGGCGTCTGATCGCAATGGCCACGTCAACGCCTTTGACCGGCGCCCAACCCGAGTCCTTCCATTCCAGGACAGTCGCGGAGATCTTCCTGCCCGCCAGTGTATCGACCCGGATCTTTGCCCTGGCTACGGTCAGGTCTCCGTCCGCGGGACCAAAATCACCGTTGCCGCGAAACCTGATCAAAAAAGTATGTTTCATCGACCGGTCCCACTCCTGCCTGAGGGCCGGAGGGATCAGGACGGAAGCCTCCCCTTTGTCGTTGGTGACCACTTCCCCGATCAGGTGGCCGGAAGAGTCGTCGGTCAGGTACAGGTTCAGCGTCACGCCGCCGACCGGCCGGAACCGGCCATTGATCTTAGTTTTGGCCCTTGCCACGAGATAGGGCAGTTTGTCGTTGACGGCAACATAGCTCAATGCGACGGTTAGCCTGCCTTTGGCGGCGGGTTGGCAAAAGGCATGATAGCCGGGTAGGCTGACTACGAAGACCAGGACGGCGATACAACTATTTTTCAACGGCTTCATATTGCTCGGTTAAAGTTTCCTGAATGGGAATGATAGGGAAGATGCGGACAAGCAGGGTGATCACCAGCAGGCAACCGGCCAGCGAGCCAAAAGCGATCGCCCACTCCTCCCAACTTGGAAAGTAGCGGTGATAGGATTCGGGCACGTTACGCATAGGAAGAAATGGATTGAGCAGGGTAGGTGTTACGATGAGATAGCGCTTGAGCCAGGCTCCGACGACGACCATGATACCCACGATGAAGACAGGCAGCGGCCTTCTTCCCTTGCGGAACAGCAGAACAATGATCGGCAGGATCATGCCGGTCAGAATGGCAAACCAAAAAACGCCCGAAAAGTCGCCTGTCAGCAGGTCCCGGAGGTACCCTGCCTCCGACTTTTTCATCTTGAAAACTGGCGTCAGGAATTCGTTGAGGTTGAAATAGAGGTAGACGAGCGCCAGCAGCACGACGATCTTCCCCATCTTGTCGAAATGGTCGTCGGTGATGTATTTTTCCAGGTGATATGCTTTTCTGAAGACATACATGGCAATGGTAACTGAACCGGCGCCGACCAGAAAGGCGCCCGCGATAAAATAGGCGCCGAAATTGGTACTGTCCCAGCCGGGGCGATATGTCGTCGCAAACAACCAGGAGGTAACGGTATGGATAGAGAAGGCCACAGGCACGATCGTCACGCAAAGGATGCTGATCGCCCGATCACTGAGCCGGACCTGCTCGCGTGTGCCTTTCCAGAACGAGCCGATAAACCTGTAGAACTTTTGGAGTCCCGGGCTCGACCTTTCCTTGAACCGCAGGAGTATCTTCAAATCGGGAAGCAGCGGGTAATAGAGTAGCAGAAGACTGATAAAGAAGTAAGTGGTAATGACGATGACGTCCCAGATGATCGGCGACTGGACGCGGCCATACAGGAACAGGTGGTAGAATCGCTCCGGACGGCCCATGTCCACGATGATGATGAGGGCGGCAAAAATGATGGCCGCAACGGCGATGACCTCCGCGATCCTTGTCAGCGGCTTGCTCCACCCGACATTTAGCAGCCTGAAAACCGCGGTGATCAATGAGCCGACGAGACTGATCGCGACAAAGAACACGAAGTTCGAAATATAGATGCCCCAGGAAGCATAGTCTCGCATGGCGGTGACGACCAGGCCGTATCGGAGCTGGCGGTAATAGGCATAAGCCCCCAGCAGGCAAACCAGGACCAGAAAGACCGTAAACCGTTTGCCCCATTTGCCGAATTTCTGTGGAAGCAGGTCCCTGATCGTATGCTCTTCGGCTGTTGATTGAATGTTTTCCACGACTGCTCAGTTAAGATTTTTTTTGGATGCTGTCCTCTTCCTCCCCTGACTGGAACGGAAAATTCCGGTCGACAGGCGGCAGGTAATAGACGCTTGGTTTGGTTCCCAGGTCCTCCATCAGCCGGTATCCCGCCTTGTCCCTGATGAGGTCGCTGAACCGGAAGGTCTCGGAACCATTCGTCACGGTATCTTCATTCATGTCACCAAAAAGGAAAGTACCGTTAGGGCAGGCCGTCACGCAGTGCGGCAATTCTCCCTTCCGGGTCATATCGGCGCAGAAATCGCATTTCCCGACCGTTCCCTTTTTTTGCGGCATGCTGGTCTCGCAAGAGTACGGCTGTTTGGCTTTTTCCGCCGGAATTTCAGGGGCGGACCAGTTGAAGACCCGGGTGGAGTATGGGCAGGCGGCCATGCAAAACCGGCAGCCGATACACCTGTCGCTGTCGATCAGGACGATGCCGTCCTGTCGTTTGAAGGTGGCGTCCACCGGGCAGACTTTGACGCATGGCGGCTCGTCGCAGTGCATGCAAGTCGTCGGTTCCCAGTAGGGCGCCGTATGCTCGGCGTCCTGCATGGGGTACACCTTAACCCAGTTCTGACCCGGGTTGAGCTCATGGGCGTGGTTGCAGGCTTCCTGGCATTTCCTCAGGTTCTTGCACCGGGACAGGTCGATGACCATGACAAATTTCTTTCCGGGTATTCCCAACCTTTCCTCGGTGTTTGACAGGGGTGGCAGGTGCGGTACGGGTTTCAGGAATGCCTGGTCGACCTCTACGATCTCTCCGTCCACGGACAATAGTTTCACTTTCTTTCCCGAGGGCTGTACCTCACTGCCCGCGGCGGCCGGGAACGCGGATTCACCCGAGTGGCAACCGGCGGCGGCGCCTGCGGCGAGCAGGGCCGTCAGCATGAATTCCCGTCTTGTACTTTTATCTTGTTCCATCGGTAGTTATTATGGGTAATGTAAATAGTTGCTATTTTTTGATCCACCCGTGGATCTCGGCGTCGCTGGCTTTTTGGCCGCCCGGTTGGACGAGGGAAGCATCAATTTCCATGAGCGTCCCGTCTTCCGCGAGCATTCTGATCATCCGGGGCTTATTTCCCGGAGCGCAACTGGCGGTGTTCCGTTTCCGGCCTGCCGGCAGCCCGGCGGCCCCGGCTACCAGCGCGAAGAAAGAGAGCACACCCAAGCGGGCCAGGAGCCGCCTCCTGGCAGGGGATACACTTTCGATCGCATCTTTGTCGGTTTGCATGCTGCTGTGTTTTTATTTTTTTAACGTACGGACAAAAACGATCACATTCCAGATGTCTTCCTCGTCAGGGATCTTCTTTTTGAAACTTGGCATATCGTCACGGCCCTCGGAGACTTTATAAAACATCGATCCGTCCGATTGCGACTGCACTTCGGACGTGGAAAAGTCGCCAGGCTCCGTTTTCAGTTGAGAGGCCTTACTTCCATCCCCTAAACCCTTTGCGCCGTGGCAGGATTTGCAGTGGGTATTCCAAAGTTCTTTACCCGCGGCGATCGAGGTGGCGTTCGAAGCGACCGGGTTCTTCTTGTTCTTATACGAATCGGGAACGGGCCAGGGCTTCTTTTGCTGTAACGGGGTAAAGGCGGAGACGAGGACTGCTAACGCCATCCCAGCGGTCAACATGGCCAGGGGAATACGATTTTTTTTCATGTTGTTCTGATTTTGGTTATAGTTTGAGGTTTGTGCTTCAATGTTCTTTAAAATAAAATCCGAGGGCGGTATTGATGTTCGGCAAGTCCGCAAGCGCCGGGTCTTTCCGGCCGTCGAAAAGACAGACGCCGTACAAATCGCTCACCTTGTCGAGATCGATGCATTTCCGGCTGCTGTCCTCTTTTACAAAGAGCAGGTAACGGTGGTCCTTGACCGAAACGGTGCTTAGGGCCGGCCAGGACTCGCGGACCACTTTCCCGGCATACCGCATCTGGTAGAAGTAGTCGTGCATGATCGCCTGGTACACGCTCGTGTCGAGCAAAGCTTTCACCGTTGCCAACTGCAACGAATCCGGGTAAAAGAAGACCGCAGCCGGTATGCCGATCCGAACGGTGTCCCGCGCCCGCGCCGGGGGTTTCCCGACATGCCGCGGCCGGGAGCCCTGAACTCCGGATCGCACTGCCGGATCCCGGGTGCAACCGAAGAGTAGCATTCCTGCCACGAGCGGCAGGCAGCGGATTAGAAGTTCCATAGCCGGGTAACATTAAAACCGATCACGAACTGGCCGCCCGGCACACTTGCACCTCCTGTTTCCTTGTACCCAAACGGATTGTTGCTGTTGTACAGGCTGTTCTGTTGAGGGTTCAGGAAATTGTAGTTGCCGGCGAACAGCTGGAAGGTGTGGCCGCTGGTGTTGAACACAAAGCCAAACGCGAGGTTGGGGTGCGGATTGTTGGCCGGGAATTTCGTAAGCGGCTGATCGTAGTCGACAATAAAGGAAGTTCCCTCTGTGAGCTTGTAGCGCAAGCAGACGGATCCCGCGAACAGGTCCCATTTTTCTTTCTTGAACTTGATCTTTGCCGCGCTGTCATAGGTTGTATAGTAACCGGGGACTGAGTTCTGGTGCGAAATGCTGATGCCTGCCTGGACGGAAAACCGGTCCGATACTTTCCTGGCCACCATCAGCTCATTGAAGAATGAGAACCGTTGGGAATTATAGCTGAACAGGATGTGATTCGGATCTTGTATCGACTTGTACGCCATGTTGCCGTAATACGTTACACTAACCGGATATTTGCCTTTTGTTTGCCGCAGGATCGCATATTTGGCGCTGCCGTCCCAGAGCATGTTGGTCTTTGCCAGCCCGAACCCGAGGTACAGGTTGCTGACGGGGGCATACGCAAATCCAAGCCGGATATCCGAGGAGCCGTAAATGCCCCACAGGTCCTTATAGCCATTCTGGACCGTTCCAAAGCGGTGCTGGATGTCCGCTTCGAAAGTTCCTTTAACGGGAACCATAACGGTCTGATCGTCGATAAGCAGGACACTTTGAAAGGTATTCTTGACGGGTTTCGCTTTTTTGGCAGGCATCTGCGTGGGCGCGGTGACAGCGCTGTCCTGACCGAATAAGGCGAATGGCAGGAAGAACAGGGCCGCGAGAAGGAACGGCCGCCAGGCCAATGCGCCTGTTGGTCGATGAGATACGTGTTTCATTTTATTTTTTTTTGAGGGCTAGTTGTTCGGCGCCCCATTCTCGATCCAATAGTAGATTAGATTAATATCTGCCTGCGAGGGTATGTTTACCTGCATCGGGCCCCCATTCAGTTCCTGGTAGATGATGCTTTGGCTTGGGGCGGCGGTATTTACAAAACCCCCGTTGATCAGATTCCGGTAAGCCTCTGCGGAGTCCATATAGGGAGTTTGGCTTCCGGGCACGTGGCACCCGGATTTGGCGCAACTCGTCGTCAGAATGGGAAGGATCTGGTTATTGAAACTCACCGAAGGTGGCGGGCCGCTTTCGGTAATGGGCGGAACAATGATGTCTTTGTAGCAACCTGTCACGGAGACTCCGGTCGCTATCAATACGACCAGCCCGGAAATGATCAATAGCTTTTTCATGATTATTCTATTAAAATCACTTGTTGTTAAAATTCATATTGGCCTGGACCGTTATGGCGTCGCCAATATTCGTGCTGGCAATATTATAGTCGCGGCAATTGAAGACGAATGTCAACTGCAGCCCGAATACCGAGAACGTACTGGTCCCCTCTGTGACCGTGACTTTGGGCGAGTAGACCAGTTTCCCGGATACGGGGTTGGTCACCGGCGCCGAATTTCCCCCGCGCCAGGTTAAATTGGCGTTGACAATATAGCCGGACCCATTGGGGTCGAAACTGACGGAAGTGGTCTGAAGCAGCGCCACGTTGGAGTCGCTGAGGTTTTGGACGCCGGGCAGGATCTTAATGGTGTGAAGCGCGGAAATGTTGCAGCCCGAGTCGCGGGCGGGCTCACCTGTATTGGAGGTGTTGATCTGTACATAGCCGTTAAAATAGGTTTTGGACGGATCGTTCTCATAGAATGCCCAGGATGTATCCGGCACCGGCTGGCCACCAGTGTTATAGTAGGTCTGGCTTTCCGGCGGCACGGCGTTTAGTCCAAACGAGTTGAAGCGGCCCGTCAGGAGCCCGGATGCGCCCAGGAAAGCGCCTGACCACAGCACACTGCTGTGAACCTGGTCCAGTTTCCATTGCGTGGTGTCACCCGCTGCCTCCGTGCCGGGCTTCATGATGGCATTGCCGTGGGAGAAGGTCGTGGTGCCCGTTGCCGGCGCCGGCAGCAGTATGTCTTTGTGCGTGCAACCTGCGATGTATCCATATAATGAGACAAAGAGCAGGAGGATGAGCAGGAGCTGATTGCGATGAGATCTCATATTAAGTCAATTTAAATGGTGGATCTAAAATTTTCATAAAGGTATCTGACGGCACGGTCTCCCGCTTTGACTTCGGTCAACGGATGGCATGAGGCTTGTCAATGTTACCTGTGCCGGGGAAACATCATGGAGAACGCCACTACCAGCAGGTACACGGCTACGTTAGCCAACAGGCTGAGGGTATAGATATTCATATCATTCCGTACCTTATTCATGTCCGTTGAGAAGCCGAGCAACCGGTCGGCCAGGTCATAGACCAGCAGCGCCACGAATACCAGGCTGTGGCCCAGTGCCAGTATCGGCTTTTTGGAAAGCCAGGGTAGCCAAAACACGATCCCAACGGCACCCCAGACTTTCAGGTAATTTTGCCGGACTGCCGACCCCAGATGTGCGATCGAATAATCGGGTGATAACTCTTTGAGTTGGAGGCCGAGATAAAGGGTGGCCAACACAGCATAAGCAAAGGGAGACATAACAACCAGCCTCGTGAGAAAGCCTTGTTTCTCCGGCTGGACCGGTGCCATCATCCGGACCAGGGCATAGATCAGGGGATAGCCGGAAAAGAAGGCCATCAGTTCGAACTGCGCGAGGCTGGTATAGAGGTTGTTCACCCCTTAAAGCAATCGATAGTTGGTTTTCGGAAACATGACTGGGATCAGCGGCCGGGGTGACTTTTGTCAGGCCTATGCCTCAGCGATGGCTGCGGCTCAGCAGAATACTGACCGGTTCCAAAGAAGGCATTTGGTCCGCCACGATCTTCAAGATTCCTAAGAATGGCGTAATCAGGACCATTCCGGCGATTCCCCAAAGGATGGTGGCGGCGACCATGGCCACCAGTGTGGACCAGGTGCTCAGGTTCATTTGCTGGCCGACTATCCGGGGGAAGAGCACGTTGGACTCGAGGTATTGGATGAACGCAAAGATCGCAACGACGGCTATCGCGTAAAATCCGCTGTCCTTGGTGATCAGGGCGATGGAAACGGGGATGGAAGCGCTGATAAAGATCCCGATATAAGGGATCACCATCATAAAGGAGGTCAGCATGCCGTAAAGGATGGGATTCTCGATGCCAAGCAGGATCAGCCCGATACTGTTCAGCACGCCAACGATGCAATACACATAAAAATTCGCCCTTACGTACCTGAAGTAGGCGAGGATGCTTTGTTGCAGGATCAACCGGATCTTTGGTCCGGGCAGATTCCCCGTGATCTTCTCCGCAAATCTCACAAAGACACTTCGGTGGTACAGGAACAGCGCGGCGTATACAGGTATCATGACCAGCGTTATAGTCGTGCTGATCGTTGTGTTGAGGATGGTTCCAAGGAGGGACCTGAGGTTGTTGCTCGTGTCGGCAACGGTCTTATCGATCCATCCCGCCTGGGTATCGCGTGGCAATTTATATTTCTGTTCGATCCATTGCTGGAGGCTATCACCTATCCGGGCAAGGCGGCCGGATACTTTTGGAAGGTCTTTCATGAATATATTGAGCTCCATGCCCAGCAGGCCGATCACACCAAGGAAGAGTATCACCACAATCGTCAGCAGCGCCGCGACCGACAGGCTCTTTGGCCAGCCTTTTTGCTCCAGCCACCGGCACGGCGGATAGAGCAGCATGGACACCAGAAGGCCGAATAACAGTGGGATGAACAAGCTCCGGCCAAGATATAACAACACTATCCCAAAAAAGATGGTTTCCAACCACCGGGAGAGGCCACGGGATGCGACTGGTGTTGGCTCGGCCATAATGTGAATTTTTGGCTAATATAAGGCGGCTGCCATTCCCCGGACATTGCCGGGGTCAGCGGATATCCTGATAATAATCACCTGCCGACGCTGCATTCGTCAATGGGGGCGCCGTGGGTACCGTGTACCTTGGAATAATGACTGGTATGGATACAATCATTCCGGAAGACACGGTATCGGGACTGACGACGTTGGAGGCTACAGCGCTGGCCCAAAAATTTGGAGGCAATGAACTCTCCGCGGACAGGAAGAATCCGGTGCTCAGAACAGCCTGGGACGTGGTCAGGGAGCCGATGTTTGCCATGCTCCTGCTTGCCTGCGTGCTTTACCTGATCCTCGGGGAATTGCAGGAGGGCGTAATGATGATCATCGCGATGGTGTTCGTGGGAGCAATCTCCTTTTACCAGGAGGTGAAGAGTTCCAATGCCCTGGCCGCGCTCCGGAAATACACCGAGCCGCGCGTACTGGTCGTGCGGGACGGGGAGGAACGGATGATCCTTTCAAAGGACCTGGTTCCGGGCGATGTCATTGCCGTCGAGGAAGGGCAGATGATCCCCGCCGATGCCGCGCTTCTTCAATCCAATGATCTCAGTATAAATGAGTCGATCCTTACGGGCGAATCCTTCCCGGTTGAAAAGACAGCGAGGGGTGGGGAGCGACGGATCTTTCAGGGTACGCTGGTGAATTCCGGGCGCGGTTATGCGAAGGTGACCGCTATCGGTAACAACACCGCCCTGGGAAAGCTCGGAAAGTCGATTTCATCGACGCCGGTTGCCAAAACCCTGCTTCAAAAGCAAATCGGCCGGTTCGTCCGGACAATGGCGTTTCTCGGCGGGATTGTTTTTTGCCTTTTGTTGGGACTGACTTACTGGCATACGGGCGATTTTTTGACCAGTCTGCTGGCGGCCCTCACCCTTATCATGGCCATTGTTCCGGAAGAAATCCCGGTGGCATTCTCCTCCTTCATGGCGCTGGGCGCCTTCCGCATGGCGAGGCGCGGCATTATAACCCGGCAACCGATGACGATCGAAAATCTTGGCGCGGTCAGCGTCATCTGTCTCGACAAGACAGGCACCATCACGGAAAACAAGATGAAAGTCGTTGAATTGTATGACTATGAAGGCCGGCAGTTGACCGATCCTTACGCGATCCGGTCCGATACCGCCCGCGACCTGTTGAAATATGCCAGACTGGCGAGCGAGGTGGCGCCGTTCGACACGATGGAAAAGGCCATCGTCGAGTGTTGGCAAGCACAATTCGCAGCTGTTTTCGGGCCCGGGCAGCCCGACATAATCCATGAGTATCCGCTTTCGGGCCGGCCACCCATGATGACGCATGTGTATCGTCTGGGAACGGAAATCATTGCGGCGGCGAAAGGCGCGCCGGAACGTATCCTCACAGCCTGCCGGCTGGCGGGCGACGAGGCAGCGGCTATAGAAGATGTAGTGAGCCGGATGGCATCGAAAGGCTATCGGGTAATCGGGGTCTGTTCGGCGCCATTGACCGGATCGGACCCCGGAGGACCCCCCCCGCAATATCCCGCGGGCCAGGACGATTTCAACTGGCGTTTCAAGGGGCTGGTGGCCTTATACGACCCGCCGCTCCCTGACGTAAAGACGGAGTTCGGGCAATGGCGGCGGGCGGGCATCGCCATCAAGCTGCTGACCGGCGATTACCGGGCAACCGCCGAAAATATCGCAGCACAGGTCGGATTGGTGCCCAATGGGCCCAGCATAAGCGGTGATGACATCATGGAAATGCCGCCTGGGGTTCTGAGTAAAATTGCGGAATCCGCCAATATTTTTGTTCGTATGTTCCCGGCAGCCAAGCAACGGTTGGTCGAGGCGCTTAAGGATAACGGAGAGGTCGTTACCATGATGGGCGACGGCGTAAATGACGGCCCTGCCCTTCGATCCGCTCATATCGGCATTGCCATGGGATCGCGGGGTACGGAGATCGCCCGGCAGTCGGCGGACCTCATTTTGACCGATGAGCGTCTTGTCCATGTCACCGAGGCCATCCGGCAAGGGCGAAAGATATATCATAACTTCAAAAAGGCGGTCAGGTATATCATTTCCATCCATGTTCCGATCATTCTGACGGCTTCGCTGCCGGTAATACTGAACTGGCGGATCCCCGGGATCTTCACCCCCATTCACATTATTTTCCTGGAACTGATCATGGGTCCGACCTGTTCAATCTTCTTTGAGAATGAACCCGCGGAGCCCGGGATTATGCGTTCGGCGCCCCGACCCCGTTCGGGAGGGATCTTTACATCCGGAGAATTGTCGGTGAGCCTCTTCCAGGGCCTTGTCATCACTTCGGGGATACTCGGACTCTACCGGTATTATATGGCTGCGGGATATCCGCTGCCGTATGTGCGCACGGTAGTCTTCCTCACGCTGATCATGTCCAATGTGTTTCTGACGTTTACCAACAGGTCATTCGAGGAAAATATCCTGACGACTTTCCGTTACCCGAATAAGCTTGCCCGCTATGTTGTGGCCCTGTCGCTCGGGTTTGTCGTCATGCTCGTCTATTGGCCGGGCGTAAGGGATTTGTTCGGCCTGGCACGGCCGGCTACGATGGATTTCCTGGTCTGCCTGGCTATGGCCGCAGGCGTAACATGGTGGTTTGAGCTCTATAAAACATTCTTTAAACGAAAAACAACCAACGGTCATGAAAAAGGAAATTACGATCCTGGTACCCACTGATTTTTCAACTGCGTCCCGGGCAGGAATTCGATTTGCGATGCAGTGGGCGAGACAGCAGCGGGCGAACGTCGTCATTACCCATGTGCTCAATATCATGAGATTAACGGGTTGGAGCGATCGGCAATTTGAGTCCTATGCAGCGGCGCAACGAACGCTGACGACCAGGAGACTGCGTCGGTTGACCGGGGAGTTCCTCCACCGTACCCAGCCGGCGGAGCGAAATTGCAGCTCCCGGCTGCTGGAGGGGGTTGGGGTCGACGTGGCACTCAATAGCTTTAGCCGGCAACACGGTGAAATAGACCTCGTTTGTATGGGGACAAGAGGCGCGGGCCATTTGCGGAAATTGTTCGGTACGAATACGGGCAATGTTATTTTGCATTCGGACCTGCCGGTTGTGGCCGTTCCGTCCCGATACCGGACCCGGCCGATCACCCGGATTTTATATGCTACAGATTTTGTCGACTATTCCACCGAACTGGAGAAGGTGCTGGCAATTTCCCGGTCGCTCGGGGCCAGCCTTACGGTATTGCATTTGTCGATCCTGGGCGAACCGAGACTGGATCCGGCGTTGATCATGAAACTTTGGGAAAAGGAATACGGATGCAAAATTGACTTGGTCTATCAGACCGAGGATCCGACCTTGTCCCTCGCTGGTAATCTCCAGTTGGCGATCGACAGGATAAAGCCGTCGATGGTCGTGATGTTTACCGATCGCCAGCGGACATTTTTTCAGCGGGTATTTTACCCCAGCCAGGCGGAGTCGTTGTCCTTCCGCTCCGAAGTTCCATTGCTGGTTTTTGCCAGACCCTGATCTGCGACGGTGATGCCGGATTGGCCAAAACGGTTGGCCCGGCCGGCGGTCTTTAACAATATTATAATGAAGACTTCGGCTTTTCCGAAACAACCTTGTTTAAACATCGACCGTATAGTCTGGAAATCGATATTTTTGCAGGGCAGTTTCGAAACCGGTTACCTCATGATAAAATTCTTTATCGGTCTGCTGATTACGAGTTGTTTCGGCGCAGATGGCCGGTATAACAACCTGGATGAGGCGCGCCGGCTCGCCGGGGAGCAGCATCAACATTTTCTCCTGAATTTCCCTCTCTGTGCGTCCAACCCATGAGCGGAGTACCTGCCATACCGCCAAACGTACAACGGCCATTCAGAAAGGCCTTGCCGCTCATGGGCAACAAGTTTGAACTGACGGTCATCGGTGACGATGAGGCTTGGGCGATGGAAGGGATCGAAGCGGGTATTGCGGAGATCAGGCGGATCGAAAATCTGCTGACAACATTTAGCGAGGACAGCGAAACCAGCCTGATCAATCGCAATGCCGGCGTATCACCGGTTGAAGTAAGCAGGGAGACATTCGAGCTGATCGAGCGGTCCATTCGGATTTCCCGGCTTACACAGGGCGCTTTTGATATCACCTATGGTTCGATTGACAAGCGGCTCTGGAATTTCGATACTACGATGACCAGGCTTCCGGATAAGGATACGGCCAGGCGGATGGTACGGCTGATCAATTATCGGAATATCGCGCTTGATCCCCGCTATCTCACCGTTTTCCTCAAAGAAAAGGGAATGCGGATCGGTTTCGGGGGCATTGGCAAAGGCTATGCTGCGGAACAGGCAAAGCGGATCATGAGGGCAATGGGTGTAGCTAGCGGGATTGTCAACGCATCCGGGGACCTGGCAGTCTGGGGCCACCAGCCGGATGGCTCACCGTGGACCATCGGCATCGTCGATCCCAACGTGCACGATCGGATCTTTTCCTCTTTGAACGTTACGAACGTGGCTATCGCGACATCGGGTAACTATGAGAAGTTTATCATGATAGACGGAAAGAAGTATAGTCATACCATCAACCCCCGAACGGGACTTCCGGTCACCGGGATCAAGAGCGTCACGATCCTTTGCCCGAATGCCGAATTTGCGGACGCGATCGCGACTCCAGTCATGATTATGGGCATTCGCGCGGGTATCGATATGGTGAACCAACTGAAGGACGTGGAAGCGATCGTTATCGACGAGCACGATAGAATTTATCATTCGGCCAATCTTCATTTCACATAGCTAACCAGTTCAGGAAGGATGGGTGGAACTGGCTCCAATGCCAATATCCAGGAAATCTCCCAGGTCTAACACAATCTCAAGCGCTCTGCCGGATGTAGTCCGCACCAGTTTTGGGATGGCCTGGTATCGACAAGTCCCGGATAGTTGCTGAAGGACTTCGGTCGCCATCCGACAACGCCACTATCCCGATACCTGGATAGGCGACCGCGAACGCCTGCCCGAAGATCATGAGATCATCCGGATCGTCGTCGGCGATCAAAATATATGGTGGAGCTAGCCCCATCGCGGCGTTTTGGCCAGCGTCGTCAGCAGGAACGGCTCAAATACTCGTTGCTCGAAATATTCGGGTGCGCTTTGCAATTCGCTGTGGACTTGAATGAAATGGCGGAGAGAGGAGATAGTGCGTCCAGGCGTAAGCACCTATCAACTGCGCTTCAAGTGGGGAAAAAATTGCCCAACTCTATAAGATCGCAGAACCAAAAGCCCATTGAAGGCGGCGAAGGCTGATTCGAAATACAAGCATCATCTGCGCTTTTCGGCGCTGCATACGCTCTAAAGACCTTCTCACCGATTGAAAATGACACGGGGTCCCGGAAAATGGGGCCGTCAAAGACAAAGCTGTGAAACTCCCCGTTCTCTCCACAGGGGTCCACACCGTCGGGAAGATCATTCAAAAAGCCCTGGTCAATAACCCGGCCGACAAAACTTTCGTCCAGCACTTCCGCCTTTGTGCATACCACAACAGCCTTGAAGCCGAGCCCGATGAATTCCCGAACCAGCTCCCTGGTATCCCTCTTCCATATGGGGAAGACCGCTTTTAACCCAATCTCTTTCAGGCGATCCTCCCTGTATCGCCTGAGATCTTCCAGGAAGATATCGCCAAATACGGCATGCGTAAAGCCGTTACTCTTTAAATCGGTCAGGGTTTGCCGCATGCAGGACTCGTATTCCGCCATGGAAGGCTCGTCATCCAGCAGCAGTTTCTGCAGAGGAAAACCTAGCGCCATGGCCTGTTTTTCCAACAACGCTTCTCTCACTCCATGCATGGATACCCTGTGGTATTTTTTGTTTACATTGGTCAATAAGCGTGCTATGGAGTAGTCCTTTTCCTGCATGGCATGGTAAAGCGCCAGCGCGCTGTCCTTTCCTCCGCTCCAATTAAAGAAGGATTTCATGATGTCTCCGCCATGCAAAAACTTTGATGACCCATGGCTGATTATCTACAGATTATTGTAAATTTGGTAACAATGTCATTGTTAAGTTAAACTAATTCGCCATGTCCAGGAAATATTATCGCTTATCATTTTTGATTTTCGCCCTTTCACTCTTTGTAGGCCGGTCCGGTTTTGCCCAATCGAAGATGCTGTCAAAAGGAGACGCGGCCCCGGTATTTACGGCGCAGGCCAGCCTGGCCGGGAATGCATTCGATTTTTCATTAAAGTCCGCCCTCGCTAAAGGGCCGGTGGTGGTCTATTTCTATCCTTCTGCCTATACTGGCGGCTGCGATCTGGAAGCACATACCTTCGCGGAACTCAAGGACAAATTCACTGCGGCAGGAGCTACCATTATCGGTGTATCCGCAGACGATATTCAACGGCTGAATTCATTTTCCTCCGATCCGAACTACTGTGCAGGAAAGTTTCCCGTCGCTTCGGACCCCGATGGGAAGATCGCAGCAACATATGGCCTTGGATTTACGCCTCCAAGGGCCGGGATTAAGGACGTACGCGGCGAGGCGCTGACACACGGTTTTATTCCCCGAACCACGTTCGTCATCGATAAGGAAGGGAAGATCGTTGCGGTCTTTTCATCGGAAGCTGATCACATTTCACCGGCCGACCATGTTGAAAAATCGCTGGCAATTGTGAAAGCGCTCTGATTTGCGGCCCCAGCTATCAACAGTTGTAAATTCACGCGTATGAAAACCACGATCATTCTGGTGGCTGCTTTACTTTGCATCTCACCGGCCGGCCGCGCCGCCACACGGACTTTGACCATTACCGCGATTCGCGCTCTTCCCACCGGCGCCCTCAGCACTCACGCCCGCCGCGATACGCAGCCGACCGCGTCGGAGGTCGTAAAGGAAGCCTGTACTGAAGCTGCGGCGAGTCATAAAAAGGTCATGATCCTTTTCCACGCATCCTGGTGCAAATGGTGCCACAAATTGGATACCCTGATGGCAAACCCCGAATGCAAATCCCTGTTCGATCGCTCATATGTAATCCGGCATCTCACCATCGCCGAATCGCCCGGGAAAAGGAACCTCGAAAATCCGGGCGCCCAGGAATTATATGAGAAATACGCCGACGCGAATGCCGGCATCCCTTTCTTCCTTATCCTCACCCCCGATGGGACGGTTATTGCCGATTCCCGGATTAAACCGGTTGGCGCAAAACCCGGCTCCTCCGGCGCCAACATCGGCTATCCTGCGTCCAAAGAAGAGGTCGGCTATTTCCTCCGCGTTCTGCACGAAACCACGTCGCTCACGCCTGCTCAACTCAGGACGATCCGCGACAAGCTTAGTATACCTGCTTAATGGTAGTTGTTTAATGAACGGCAGCCAGTCCGAGTTCAAGGTGCCCGATCAGCCGGCGTCCACGGCGCAAGCAGGCGGAGAAGGGTTCACCGCTCGCTGGCACTAACTCCAATCATTACGCCCAGATCGCCATCCTGTTGCATCCGGCCTACGTCCGGTATATAAGCTTTCGAAACGAACCCGTCGAGATAAAGGGCATCTTTACACCCGTGCTGCTTGAAAAAAAGGGCGAAGTCATAAAAATTAATTGGTTCACTGGATATAGCGAACAAAATCCTATGATCCGGAAGAATTCCGACACCGTTTCTGATATTCAGATTGGCGGAGCCTTTCCGAAGGGCAGGATGTATTTCGCCCCCTATAACGAGCATCGGTCCGGATTGGGTCGCTAACCGGATCCGGCCGTTAGCGCGGAATGAATCTGTTTGGCAGACTCCGGCCTTGCAATCCGCCGTTAAGAAGAACACGCCGTTCGGTTTAAGATAGAAGTTTCCCGTACCGGATGAGGTATCCAGCGGAGCGATGAGTTTACCATTTTCGATATAAAGACCTACCGGGGAGTGGTCTGGCCTGAACATCCCGCCATTCATGGCGAAGACCAGCCGCTCGTGCTTTCGATTGAGGAATTCTCTCAAGCGCTGAAAATTTCCCATGACCGCTCCGCTGTCGTTTTTCCAGTACAACCGGATATCCTGTTTGGCGGGATCGGCGACATAAACGATAATTCTTTCGTCCACCCGGTGAAAAGAGCTCATCAGGAGGCATCCGGCAGCGAGTATCGTCATGAGCCAGGTTCGGGTTGGAACGCTGTGACGCAACTTTTTCGGTTGCATAGTTGCCTATTCTATTTTTCCGTTTTCTCCATCTGCACAATAATCTTCGTCACTTCCGCCTCGGTCGACCGCAGCCGCGCCTGGCAAAATGCAATCAACTCGTGGGCGCGCTTCACTTTCTGGGCGAGGACGTCGATAGACACGGTTTCCGATTCGATTTCCCTGGCGATCGCGGCCAGTTCCGCATACGCGGCCTCATAGGTTAAAGTCTCTTCCATAGTAGGGCGATTTTGATCTTACAACGGTATGTATCGTTTCGTTTCGTAGAATGATCTCCGCTTCCGTCCCGGGGTTGAGATCGTCCGGGTTGCTGGTGATCCGTCCGGCGGCCTTGATGATCGCGAAGCCGCGGTTGAGGGTATTCTGAGGTGACAGTGCATTCACCATCGCCAGTTGATGATTGAGATAACCTTGTTTGCTTTTTAAAAGCAGGGCAGCGAACGAGCGGATATTGGCAATTGTTTGTTTAATGTCTTTTTGCCTGTTAGCGACGAGGATTGCGGGCTTCGCGGCCAGTGTTGTCGCCATGGTAAGCAGATGCCTTTTGCGATCAAAAAGGATCGATTGCGTTTGTCGGGTGACATTGGAGCTGAGACTGCTCATCTTTTGAAGCTTGGCGGACAGCTGCTGTTGACTGCGGATAATGATCGATTTCTGAAAGCCGTTCACCCGCTCTTCAAAACTTCGGTTATGCGCGATGATCCGTTCGGCTGCCTGCGTCGGCGTCTTCGTCGCCGTATGGGCCATCACGTCCGCAATGGTCTCGTTCTTTTGGTGCCCGATGCCGGTGATCACGGGAATAGGAAACCGCGCAATAGCCTTCCCGATCTGATGACTATCGAAGATCAGGAAATCGGTCTGCGCGCCGCCGCCGCGAATGATGACCACCGCATCATACGGAACTGCGCTTTCAACAATATCCACGAGCCGGTCCACCACCTGCTGCGCATTCGCCTCTCCCTGCACCAGCGTGAAGTAGTCATCACACAGGAACCGGTACCCGTGTGGATTGTTCTGCAGCGTATGACAGAAATCCTGCCAGCCTGCCGAACTGGCCGAGGAGACAATGGCGATCCGCTGGATCACCATCCGCATGGTCAATTCGTGGTTAAACGTCCGGAAGCCGTCGCCAACCCGCGAAATAAAGCCGGGATTTTCAGCCACCAGCCGGTCGAGGGTCGCCCGGCGCTGTTGTTCCATTGCTCCCAGCGTGAAATTCGGGTCAACCTGGTTGATTTGCAGCGACAGCCCGTACACCGCATGAAACTGCACCGATACGTTCATCAACACCCGGATATTGTTCGTAAACCGCTGCCCGGTCACCCGCTGGAATTGTTCGATGCTTCTTGAGCCTGCGCCCCATGCCGTAGCATGGACCCTGGCCAGCATTACCCGGGTTACCGGGTCGTTTTCGACGAGATCCAGGTGATGATAATTCTTGTCCGTTTTATGCGTGTGGCTCGTAACATCGGCGACAACCCACCAACTTCGGCCCTCAAACGTGTTTTTCAGCGTCTTATCAATGGCGGCGGTCAGTTCAGACAGGCGCAGGGATGGTATCGTCGGGTCAACGCTCATTTTTGTTCCGGCAAGATAACGATTTATCAAACTCTTGCTACCTTTGTTCCAACCATGGCAAACAATCAGACAGTTGAGGAACTGGCCCGAAAGGAGCCGGGCACCGTGGTCGGCAAGATCATGGAAGAAGTCCTCCAGAAGAAGGCTGTTGACGTCCATTTTGAGGAGGAGGATGACCAACAATGGGCTATTGTTAAGGTGCATAACGAAGAAGAAGACCTGGAATTGGGGATTCGGCTATACAGCGGGGAGAAATGGGCGCTGCAGATTGGCTATTACGATGATGAGGATGAATTCATCGAACGGCTCCAGCCGTTGGGAGAGTCCGAAATTGTGTTGATCCCCGGGACACTGCAAAAGGTCATGCGCAAAGTGCTTTCCGGCGAGGAGGGATTGCGCGTACCGGGGAATTTGTTGTTGAAATAGCAGAGCCGCCGTAAATTAATTACATGAAAAAGGGTCGCGCAAGAGGTAGTGGAGCAAGCCGCCGGCGGATGCGCCCGGCAAGGGTTTCGTCGTAGGCCGTGATCTAATATCGCGCTTTTCCCGGTGGCGTGCGATGGGAGGGTGGTTATTCGAAGGGAGCGAGCGCTGACCAGGCAAGGAGGCACGCTATATTAAAAGCAAAACATACGTGTTAGTGGGACTCTTTGTTACAAGCCTTGCCTGCAGGGCTCCGACTAATAAGAACAAATCAGCCATGCCAGACAGCACCGTGATAAAGGCGGACACGCAATGAACGGGCATGGTAGGGGGTTCGCCGTAGATCGGCGTCCGCAGGGGGAAAAGTTCCCGCATTTCAGCCAATTGCCACGTTTGAGTATCGTGTTCTATGGCTCTTCGGAAGCTACCCATTGCTTGGCCTCCGCTAATTCATCGGGGCTGAATCCCCTGGTCGTTCCGGGGATCATAAAGCTGGCGGCCGAGGTGAGCTTTTCCAGTCCGGACTGTTCGGTGACAAGCGCAATTTTTTTCCAATGTGCAAAATGCTTTACGGTTAATCCAATATCTTTTAACCACGCCTGCCCGGAAAACTCCGATATCGGCGTTTTAAGATTTAACAGAAAATGGAGGTGCCCGTGCTGTTTATAAACCCGATTAACCACCGGAAGAACCACTTGCTCATAGTCCTCCTTTGTCACATGACCGGTCACCTCGAAGCCTGCAACCCATGAAGGGAGTGAATGGTCTACCGAAATCATAAAAATACCTTGATTTTAGACTATCCAAGGCAAAGCGCATGCCACCGATAACTTGTAGGAACATAAAATTCCGAATGATCTTCTTAAGGTCACCGACAAGCCTTCAATTAGGCCTGGCACGCACACTTACCCTCTGGATACCGGTGAGGCTGCTTCCATAGAAGCGACTGCAACTAAGTCCACGAGCGCTTCAGAGATGATCTATCAAGTAACTCGGTACGACCTGGCAAGTAAACTGAAAAGGCGTTTTTCGCTTTTATGCTGTAACTTACGGTGACTATCCATTATGCCCATGTGTCTCTCGAATTCTTCCACAGCCTGGTTATTTATTGCAACATTTATTAGTCTGACTGTAGCTGCATGCCGACAAATTTCGAATTTTACTACACGACCAGCCAGGTCACCGGCCAAATAACCATCGACTTTTATGATGAGCCCCGCAGGATCGTCGCCGGCCGGTTCGCATTTGACGCCGTCGATAAGAATGGGGACACGGTCAAAATCCGGCAGGGCAGGTTTGATATGGCCATTCAGCAACCGTAGGTGCCAAAGCAGCTCGCAGCCGCAGGCGTAGTCAAGGCGACTGGTGAGGAGTACTTAAACCAGCCGTCGCCATATGCATTGTTCGACGAACTGGCACTAATAGAGGTCTTCAATCATCATCTTCACGGCGTTAATCATAACATCATCGCCCGGCTTCTTGCCCTGCAGTGCCTGGGCAAGCGGGGCCTTCGGCGACACAAACAGGACAGTTTGGCCGTCTACCTGTTGTTTACCCAGACCCGCGCACATGAAGATGGCCATTCCTTTTACCTGGACCAAGGCGCCAGCACCTGCCCGCGCACAAACGACATCGACAGCGACCGCTTGCAGCGCCTTCAGTTCTCGCTCATATTCCGCCGATTGCCGCCCGTACATTTCCCGTTCGAGCTGGCCCATGGCTCTACCTGTTTCGCATTTGTCGCCGGACGAACTTTTTTCTTCTGCATTCGCCGCCTCCTGGGCGCGGGACATGGCCGTTGCGGCCGTGGTAATCCGCCGCTGCAGCAGCTCCACTCCTATTTGCTTGAGCCTCGTCTTAAACGCGATCTTTTCGGATTGAGTCATTTTGCTTGTCCTGCAATATAAAAATATCTTCGGCATATCGGGCTGCTGGCGGGGCAAATTTGCGCTGATGCTGTATTTGCTCCGGTTTCTCCAGACAGATGCCGGATGGGTGGACCGTTGTTGCCGGTCTGTCCACCAAGAACGGAAGTCGGAAATTAAGTAAAAGCGATTACCTACCTTAAAAGCATTGGATAATATTTAATGGTTATGGTAGTTGATTCACTGTAAAGCAGCCGCGCACGCCCGGGCTGTTTCCTTTTCGGCATCGTAAATGCCCGTAAACCACTTCGGTTAGTACGCATCCCTAAGCAATCCCCCGTAAAGCTGGCTGAGTTTACTAAGGAGTTTTAGAATCGGCCAGCCCGAATTTTTGCTGTTATCCCAGCCACTCGCCATCTTTGTATGGTCATAGCAAAACACCGTACCCGAATCCAACGTCCAACCGTACCCGTCCGTACCCTTAACCCTACCAAAAGCCGTCTTTTGCCCGCCGATCCTGGCGGGCTTTTTGGCTTTCATTCATAGTGATTTGGCCTGGAATATCGCAATACTTAATCATCCCACAACTCGGGCGGAATGCTCCCCCGGGGCCAGTATCAGTCACGAACACCTATCCACACGATCTCCGCCTGCGAATTGACACCCTGATAGCTTGAAAATTGATCTATCAGCAATGAATCATTCCTATAGCTCATGTTGTCCCAGGAATAGGTTTCATCGGGGGCGGATCCATGATCGACCACAAAAGAAAGGGAGCTATTTGATTGGTTTAAAAAACCCCATGTCAGGGACTGTGGCACCGACGAAATGGGGATGACAGTGCCCGTAAAATCCGGATTGAAGGTGATTGTTTGGGGATCAAAGTCAACGTTGTAGGCACCGCCTCTGGTGTAAAAGACCGTATCATTATCTGATACACCATGAATATATTGTAGCTTCCACTGCCGGGAAGTCAGGAGCTGAATCGTGATGGCTGTGTCTTTTGATGCAGTTCTGGTGACGGTTTTTGTACAGGAGGCAACGGTCGTCTGGAGTCCGAAAAGAAGGAAGATGAGGGCAAGCGTGGAAAGCCCAGGGGCGAAAAAAGACTTCATGGGTATAATGGTTGTTTTATTTGGTTTTAAGACGGGGTAAAGATAATGATTTATAAGGGGCGCCCCCTTTTTATCGAGATTTGGATACCCATTTTTTGGGGATTTGTGGATGCTCCAGTCTGTTCGCCATTTGTTCGCCAAAATGAAGGAAATAAGCGGGGAAAGGCAGAAAATACAACATAAAAAAGCCTGTAATAGATTGATTTGCATGTATTTAAGTCCTAGAGATGGGATTCGAACACCTCCTGAAAATCAATATGTTCCCTGTCGGGTTCGCCGCTTGTCCGCCGCGCAGTTTGCCCTATAAACACCCGGGTGGGGAATAAACAACTTGCTTTGCAAAATTTAGTGAACTTATTGGTAGTTGAGCTGCTGGTAGACGCGCAATAGGGCTGGGAACCCGTACTTTCGCGGCATATGGACGAGCCGTTCTTGATCCCCGTTTCTTATAAAGGAAAGGAGCACGAATTTCCCGCGAGCCTGGTCAGGCGCGGCTTCTCGACTGCGATCGTGGTTGACGTAAACGACGTCCCTGTGACCTACGAGCGGGATGACGAAGGCAATTGGCGGGCGCTCGTACCTCCCGAGCATCAGGCCAAGCCGCCGGCTGTAGAATTACTGCGTGCCATTGGGGAGGCCATTGAACAGATCCTGCGGTAACCGAATCCCCACGGTTGGCATGATTATGCGTTCCCTCGGGGGTGCACTTTTATTGTTGTGTGATCGGAAAAAAAACAACTCTCAGCGATGGGCGTTGTCCACTTATCCCCGCCACCAGACCTGTCGCTGGCCGGTTGCACTCCTGCAGAGCCGACGACCTTGTCGGCCTGGCAAGCCCGTTACCGCGCCTTTTCCCGATTCCTTTCCAACACCGAAATCTTCCAGGACCTGCTGAATGCAGGACAAAGCGCGGCGGCCAGGGACCAGGAACCCCTACGTAGACGGGCTAACTTGAAATGGTTCACCCGCTCGCCACACTTTTTTCCGATGCAAACCGATCCGGCTGCCTTCGAACTCTCCTCACCCGACTACCGCCGGCACTTCTACGGGCTCCCGCCGGCGCTCAAGGAATTTATCCTCACCATTCCTTATCAGAATATAAGACCAACACCGACTACCACCTAACGTCAATGAGCAACTGGCAAAAATTAAAGGGTTTTGCGGGGCGACTGAAGGCATATTCTCGCAATTGAGTATCTTGTAATTCATGAAGAAAGGTTTCCATGCGCGTGCTCCGCAAAACGACAGCCCTTACGACCGCCGCACTGGTATTTCCAGTCAGCAGTTTCGGCGGAATTTGACGCATTTGCCGGAATTCAGTTGACGAAAGAACCTGCAACAGCCGGTCTATTTTTTAAGAATAAGTTTCGGCGACAAATTTCCGATCTTGTAAAAGACGATCTGTATGAGGGAATAAACTTCCTGGAAGTTGGTAAAGATGGTCAAAAATGTCCAAATTCCCCGCGATCGGGTTTTCGTACGTTTTCTTCATACCGAGTAAGATAGAATTATCTACCTGCGGACCGCTGCCCGCGTTTCGGGTTACCAGGTAGGACGGGCAGGGCCGCGGCAGGCAGAACCCATTTGGGTTTCGGAATGGTTTTTCAGGAAACGAATTAACCGGGTACCGCTAAAAATGGATATTGGACAGCGAGGGTGTCCAACCTGAATAGACAACAAAATCGGGGGATGGTCCTATGCAACAACCCATTATTATTCTAACCTCGCCCTCAACGAAGCTTAAATAAGGGCTGCTCTTCCGGGAAGAGAAGATCGGTTATCCAGGGCCCTTCTTCAATGAGCGCTGTAAGGGACGAAGTGTGTGCAGGTACGACAAATTTCAACCTGGCCTTTTTGGATTCGTGCAGTTCGAGCCGGGCATCGAGGGGAACAGGACCGGTATCGACAGGCGTCCAGGCCCGACCCCGGTCATCTATGATATGGATGCGGGGCTCAGAGGGTCGTTGCGCAATCCCGCGGGCATGATTCGACATCCTTACCACCAGGAGGTATACAGCGCTGTCGGGGGAAGGGGAGGGGAGTTCATGGACGCTGTCGACTGTCGCGCACCAGTCATCAAAACAAATATCTGTTCCTAAGGGCACGACGGAATGCCGCCTTCCCAGCCAAAACGCGCCCCATGCAACGCCATAGGCCAGAAGGATAACAACACCGGCTACGACAAGCTTTACAACTGGCCTGCGCCCGATCACCCTGGCCACTATCGTGACCAGCAGGATAGCCGCCGATAGAACGGTCAGCAGGAAAATGAGGGTGTTCAAGTCATGGGAATTATCATCCAATAATACAAAGAACCCGGCTTCGTTGCAACTTAGTTGATCGGTGCACAACCCGCAAGCCAGGCCATTACGACAGGCCGCAATGATAGAGGTAAATGGGATTTGCTTATCGAGAAATCTGTTGATTTGCCGCATAACATCGCACGCCCGCTGCTATTCAGCGTGAAGGTTTCTTTACCCATTTTTAACGATTTGTGGATGCTCCAGTTGTTCGCCATTTGTTCGTCAAAAATGGCGGAAAGAAGCGGAAATAAGTGGAAAACAAGGAAAGAAAAAAGCCTGTAATCAATTGATTTACAGGCTTTTAAGTGCGCGAGATGAGATTCGAACTCACACGCCTTGCGGCGCTACCACCTCAAAGTAGTGCGTCTACCAATTTCGCCACCCGCGCATACCGATGCGAATTTTTAAGGTGGGGGCAAAAATAGGATTTTTTGGGGTTGCCCGGCATGCCAGGAAGCTATTTTTTTAGGACGATCCGGAAAGTGGTGCCGCGGCCGACCTCGGACTGGCGGACAAAGAGTTCGCCCTTGTGGTATTGTTCGATAATCCGCTTCGAAAGGCTCAGGCCAAGGCCCCAGCCGCGCTTCTTTGTCGTAAATCCGGGTTTGAAGACTTTTTGAAGGTTACGGGCGGCGATGCCTTTGCCGGTATCGGCGACGTCGATCAGGATCTCTTTCTCCTGGTCCAGGATGGTAATATTGATTGTTCCCTTGCCCTCCATGGCGTCGAGGGCATTCTTGAGCAGGTTCTCGATCACCCAGTCGAAAAGGGGGCCCGAGATCCTGGCGTTGATGGGGACATCGGCGGGCGTGGATTGCAGATTGAACGTCACCCTGCCGGTCGCCCGTTTGCGGATGTATTCCACCATGTTGCGGATCTGGGCCTCGACATCGCGGTCCTCGAGTTGTGGCCGGCTGCCGATCTTTCCAAACCGGTCGGATACCAGCTTCAGCCGGTCCACATCCTTTTTGATTTCCGTCACCGTGCGGGGATCGACGGACGACTCCTTTAACATCTCCACCCAGCCCTCGAGTGAGGAAACGGGCGTTCCCAACTGGTGGGCGGTCTCCTTGGCCATCCCGGCCCAGAGCTGGTTCTGGGTCGCCTTGTTCCGGATGGTGATACTGTACAAAATGAAGAAAATAAAAAGGGCGACGATGAAAAGCTGGACCAGGGGGTAATACCGCACTTCGTCCAACAGGCTCGTGTGACCGTAATAGTAGCGGTTGGCAATATAAGGGTCGCGGCTCAGCACCATCTCGAGTGGCTTGTTCTCAGCCTTGAATTTCTTGAGCTCATTGTAAAGATAATTCTTATCATGCTCGGCGCGGGCAGTGTCCAGGTTGATATACTCCATGATACTGTCCTGCTCGTTGGTCGCGATGACGGGGATCGACTGCTGGCCGTTACGGATGAGATTCGGCAAGGTCAGGTCCATCCCGGGATTCTTGAGCACCGCTTTGCTGGCGTCTACCCAAAGCTCCACTTTCTGCCGCTCGTCGCGGGCGATCTTCCGGGCCAGGTATTGGGAGTAGAAAATCGTGGCGCTCACGATGACGATCGCCACCAATGCCAATAAAGACCGCCAATTCAACATTGCCCTAATCATGCCCGAATTTATAAAAACCACAGCACTAACAAGCGATTGCCTTATTTTTGAGACTTATTCAACACAAGTGACGCCGAGAACCGCCATTGTCATACTGAACTGGAACGGACGCCATTTCCTGGAAAAATTTTTGCCTTTTGTTGTGGCTAACCTCTGCGCCGGCGCTGAAGTGATTGTGGCCGACAATGCTTCCACTGACGATTCGGTTGCATTTGTAAAGGGCGCGTATCCGCAGGTAAGGGTGATCGGAATGGATAGGAACAGGGGGTTTGCGGGCGGTTATAACGAGGCCCTGCGACAGGTGGAAAGTGATTACTATGTGCTGTTGAACTCGGATGTGGAGGTTTCGCCCGGATGGTTGGAGCCGATGATCGGTTTGATGGAGCGGAATACCAGGATCGGCGCCTGCCAGCCCAAGATCAGGATGTATGACAATCGCGCCCTCTTTGAGTATGCAGGGGCCGCCGGCGGATGGCTGGATTACCTGGGCTATCCGTTTGCCATGGGTCGGGTCTTCGACGACTGCGAAACCGACAGGGGACAATACGACCGGGAGGAACCGATTTTTTGGGCCAGCGGGGCCGCCTTATTTATCCGGGCTGCCCTTTATCACGAGCTAGGTGGCCTTGACACTTATTTTTTCGCGCACCAGGAAGAGATCGACCTCTGCTGGCGGCTGCAGCTGGCGGGCCATCAGGTTTATTCCTGCCCCGGGTCGGTCGTATTCCACGTCGGTGGCGGGACGATGCCCAAAGGCAATGAGCGAAAGGTCTTCCTGAACTTCCGCAATAACCTCATTATGTTGGCCAAGAACCTCCCGGCGGGGCAGTGCCTGTGGAAGATCCCGTTCCGTTTCCTGCTGGACTCGATTTCGGCGTGGAAATCGCTCCTGGGGGGCGAGGGGGTCTATTTTCTGGCCATTTTGGAAGCGCACCTGGCTTTTTTGAAATGGATGGCCTTCCGACGAAAAAAAAGCGTTTTCCCGCTCAAGAGGGGCGGAAAGCTGGCCGGATGGTATAAGGGGAGCGTTGTCTGGCAGTATTTTGTGGCCGGCAGGAAAAGTTTTGACGAAATTGTACACCGCAAAAAGTGAATTTACCGGACATTGCATTATTTTTGCAAGGCAATTAAATAGTTATGGATCAACATCAAATGGATCAGCCTATAGAATTGAAAGACCCGAAATTGAAAGATTTCGCGCACAGTTGGGTCGATTCGTCCGTATTCCTCTTCTATCTTGAAGTGTTCTGCGTCGTAGCCTTTCTCTTTGGCGCGTCCTACGGGCTCTATGTACACCGCTACAAGGGCAAGCCGAACGTAGAAGTCCCTGGAAATACGCTCTATACGCCTCAGTATAAATAGCAAAACCGAAAAAAGATTTTTCGGGGAAATGGCATTCCCTTATTTTTGCGACCCCGTTTATGCGGAAGTAGCTCAGTTGGTAGAGCGCAACCTTGCCAAGGTTGAGGTCGCGGGTTCGAGCCTCGTCTTCCGCTCCAAAGTTCCATCGGTGGTTTGCCGGTGGAATTTTCTTTTTAGGCTATCTTTGGATAGAGTTGGTTGGGTTGCCCGGGTGGCGGAACTGGTAGACGCGCAGGACTTAAAATCCTGTTTCCCGCAACGGAAGTACGGGTTCGATTCCCGTCCCGGGCACAACGTAATCTCCACTACTCGCTGAAAGACAAACGATTAAGACTGTCAATTCATCGAAGGCCGTTTGGCCACCTTCCCTTCATTTCGCAACCGCTCGATCAATATTTTCGCTCGAATCTTTTCTGCTGACGTTTGGATAAAGACGTCCGCGAACAAGCGCATCTCTCTTTTGTCGATGTCGAGATAATAATTCTTCAATTGAGCGGCTTCGAGCGTAGACCGCAAAAAAAATATAGACGAGATCGTTGCCCGGTTCGCAAATTCGATGCGAACGACCAGCATTTCTGTGCGGCTGCCAAAGATCTGCGGAAGGTATTCCTTCACTCGGGTCAGCCAGGAAGCGCTCAATCCTGTCAATTCCGACCAGGTATGTGGAATACG